>Ga0181357_1000460_pt1 | contig 15311 bp, 13 predicted proteins | sample Fa13VDMM110DN_FD_130094 | JGI IMG/M metagenome (GOLD analysis project Ga0181357, IMG submission 130094) | Freshwater viral communities from Lake Michigan, USA - Fa13.VD.MM110.D.N | ecosystem: Environmental > Aquatic > Freshwater > Lake | place: USA: Michigan | collected 2013-09-24 | reverse complement strand
CGCTAGTAGAGGTAGTGCTAGTAGTAGTGCTAGTAGTAGTGCTGGTACTAGTAGTAGTTTCTTCAAGGGTCGTTGTCGTTTCTGCGATTGTTGTGTTTACAGGGTTGCCGTTGAAAGATAACTCATACTGGATATTCCATACTCCCGAAGGGTCTGACCGCCAAACATCAGGCTGATAGCAACAAGTGCTTGCCCTAAGACGGTACGAACCAGCGGGTAATAGTAAGTCAATCTTTGATTGGAGACCGAGGTAATCGTCATTAGTGGTGATTAACTCCCCTGCTTCGTTGTACAACCAGAGTTGTGGGTCTGACGGGAATGTATCAGATTGATATGTTTCTGCCAAGAACTGAGTGGGCTCATTGTATGAGAACCAGAAGTCTGTTGGTTCTGTAATGATTGGGTTTGTGTCAGCCCTGACGGATGATGAACTGAAGAGGAACGCAGCCAAGGGTAGAAGCGGGATAACCAAACGTCCAAGACGCCTCATTCCTCAGGCTTGGCTTTACCCAAGAATGCCTCGTTGATTTCTGCAGTAGTTAACTTGCCATCAAGTGATGCTCGGGCAAGACGTTCAACAACGTGGGCTACAGCAGCAAATCCCGCTAGTGCTGCGCTCTTAGCAACAGAGATGTCACCGAGCAGTGAAGCGCCACCCATAATACCTAAAGCGCTGGTCAGAAAGGTAGCAAGAATCCTTTGAGCAATATCAGTTGCTTTTTTCATAGTGGTTCTCCTCAACATTAGTTCTCATATATAAGCACTTTTCTTACACGGGTGCTTTGTACTCTTTTTCGTCGTGTAATGCCCATCCTTCAAGGATTGGGATGTGTTGCCAAGTAAATCTTTCTTTACCTGTTGTCTCATATTGCACAACACCAATGCCTTGATTCCAGTTCTCTGACAGTTTTACTGGTCGTCCATCAAGGTCGGTTCCACCATTAGTGGAGGGCACAGCACCGTCTACACGGCACAGACAGCCTGAAGAAGCAGCCATCGTAGTCTTAGGACCATTGGCTTCACGCCTTGTCTTGTAGGCTAACTCAGCGCGATGTGAGTGACCAAAGATAACTGACACATTCTCGCTTGCTAGGTACATATGAGCAGTACTGCCTGAAGACTTAGATTTATTACCGTGGATAACTTTTAGGTTAGAGTTAATCCAGAAGTCATTTGCTGGATACGCAGGCACGTATTCAACCTTATACTTATCAAAGTTACATAAGAATGGGATAGACATCACGGGCCAGGCGGAAACATCGTTGGCTTTCTTGATTCCGAATGCAGCCTTAGCATTATCTAAGATATAATTAGGTAAGCGTTCTTCGTGGTTACCAGCGAGCCAAATGATTCTGGCTTTAGGTGCAGCCCTTCGTAACTGAGAAGCGAATAGAGCGGCGCGGTCAAGAGCGTGTTGCATTGTCAAAGCATAAGCGGGGCTTAGGCGATACTTGGACAACTCAGGGAAGTCTAGGTTGTCTCCATTACAGACGATAAGACTTGGCTGTAAGTCGTGGATGATTTCCATAGCAACGGAGATTGCTGCTTCATCGTGGACAGGAACTAACTTGTCGTTGATGTCACGGAAGTAACCAATCTGTACGTCGGGCACAATGACACAAGTCTTAAGTTTACTTGCGGGCTTTACCTTAGCCTCTAAAGGCGGTAGCACTTGCATTGGTGCAGGTCGTATGGGTTCCCATTTGGGCGCGTGGAATGTAACAGGTGCGTATTGGAACGACCACAGTTCTTTGACTGCCATCGTACCGTTCTCGTCCTTGTACATATTCTGATACGAAGATGCTTTGCTAACTCCACCGATTTCATCAAGTGAAATTCCTCTTGCTTCTAACGCTTCGCCTAAGGCTTTAATATAATTATCTGACATTTAAGTCTCCTTTGTTAATAATTATTTATATAGTAATGATACCATACTAATTATTAACGTATTGGAACTATTGGTTCTTGAGTTTTTCAAGACGGATTAATTCTTCAAGAGCCTTTATGCGACGATTGATTTCTGCAATTTGTTGTCCTTCTGTTAGTCCACGAATAGGTGAACCAATAAAAGCACCAATACTGCCAGCAGCAGATTGAAGTAGACGGTCATCTAGTTCTTCTTGTGACATTCCTTCAGGTGTGTAAGGTTGTGGGACTCCAGCAATAATTCTTTGACGCTGAGTGTCAGGAGCAATTAGTCCTAATATGTCTCTGAGAACTTTGTTTTCTCCACCACTGATTAAGTCACCAGCACCAATAGCAGTGTTTGCTGTGCGACCAAGCCATTGATAGGCAGGCAAGAATTTACCCGCTGTGTCAAGTACTCGTTGTTGCCCCTTGTCAATAGGTAAGTATTTATTAGCAATGGGCTGGTCTTTGTACAGACTGGTTCCTGTAGCCAATTCTATTGGAATTTGAAGTAGTGGAGTAGTAGAACCAAGTGTTTCACGTGTTGCTCTAAGTAACTCATCGGTGTTACCAGACAATAACGCTGGCACTGCGCGAGCAAGTAAGTCCAGTTGAGATGGTCTACCTGCACCAGGGAAACCTAAGTCTGGTCTGAAGAACTTGTTTTCTGTGTTACCACCAGTCAATGCTTGAGTGATGGGGTTACTGTTTAGTGCATCGGTCAATCCTTGATTGAGACCAAAGCCGCCCATCTCTTCATCTCGTTGACCCATGTAAGGAATTCCTGTGTCTGAACCAACTGCGCGTTTAAAAGCACCGTATTGAGCGTAAGCACGTGGATTGGTTACTAAGTTTTCCATGTACAACGGGAAGTTTCGGCTTGTCCAAATCCAGAAAGGAACAACCTGCTTGGCAATTTTATCCAAAGATGAAAGGTTTTGATAATCAAACAGATACTTATTGGTACGAGCCAAAGCCTCTTCTGCATCTAGTCCCTTCATTAGTGCATCAAAGTTGCTAATGAATCGCGTATTACCTTCAACGTATTGACCTACTGCTCGTGAGCCCTTTAGTGGACGTCCCAAGAGACCGCGAATACCCTTAAGTGTGGCATCGTCAGCAACGCCCTTACCTGAAATACCAATACGCAATGCATCATCAAACACTTCAGACATTTGTCCGTCTGCACCAGTTAGAAGTAATGCTTCAGATATAGCCTGCTTCTTTTTTCCTGATACCTTCAGAGTCTGAACCCATTCGTCAGGTGTAAGGAAGCCAAGTTTCTTTGCAGCACGGTTTGTTGTATCTACCAAGTATCTATTGTAATAGAAGATACCTTCGCTCATGCTTTTTGGACTGACGCCCATAGCAACAAGTTGGAAGGTGTTACTCAATGCGTTACGGAAATGGAAGCCAACTGTTGTGGTTGCCCATGATTTAAAGAAAGTGTTAAAGTCACCAACAAGACGGTCTAGACCAGCAGAAAACTTTTGGTCAGTCATGTTTTGTAAACGATTAAACATCTGAGCAACTTCTTTTCTGGCAGCAATATCTGGAATGTCGCGCATCCCTAATTCTTCAAAGCCATCAGATAAACTACGCGTGATACTTTTCCATTGGTCTGGCTTAGTTTTGCCGAAGTAGGACATGAGGTTGTCTACGGAATAACCAAACAAACGGTCTCCGTTGGGTCCTAGTTCTCGTAACGTAATTCCATTATCTATGGCAACCTGTAATTGTGCTGGGTCAGTACCAGTAAGCACAACACGTTCAACGGTCTGGTCAATTTCGTCTAGGGTTAACCTCTGTGCGGAAGGGATTGCGTTTGTACTTTGAGAATTCTTATACACAAAGTTTTGTAAGTCATCTACTTCTTTTTGAAACTTTGCATGAATACCGACATCACCTTGTGTAAGGACGTCATCTAGCATTGCCTGTATTCTGATTAGTCTTTGTTCAACCTCATAAGCAGCACTCTTTGACCATTGACGCAATTTAAGCGGCGTATAATTTAAGTTAATAACTCCATACAAGTCCGAAACTGAATCTTCAAGTTCTTGAAACTCTTCAGCAGTAATGCTTGATACACCCTTGGTACGTCGTTGAAGAAGGTTACTCTTATTTTGATTCTCTGGGAAGACTTTAGTTATGTCATCCAAGAAGCCTTCTGATGGGCTTGCATTTTTAAGAGCCGCCAAGATATCGTCAGCCGAACTACCAGAAAACTTATCAATAGTCTCTAGGAACGACAAGTTAGCAGCGTGCTTTTGCGAGTACTTAAGCAATGCTTTGTTCAAGTCAGTCTCAAAGAAGTCGCCCTTGAAACCACCAGCCCTAGCCAAATCGTTAAGACGGGCAATACCACCCTTGAGGTCATCAGGAGTAAGGACATGACCAAACCAAACTTTACCAGGAGTTAATTCACGCTCAATAAAGTTATCAACAAATCTCTGCTTATCTAAACCAACACCTTGAGCAATAGATTCTATCTTTGATGGGTTCTTAGAAGCCCATTCCATTGCGTCCTGAGACATAACGTGAGGGAAGTAGTTGGGCATACCCTGTTTTGCAACGTCACCCATTGAGGCAACCTTAGAAGCATAATCATTGTAGGTCGTATCTAAGAATTCACGAACGCGTGTTGCTTTGGCTTGCAATGCAGCGTCAGGAATAACAATACCATCTTCTAGGAATTTGATAATTACTGGTGCTTCATTCTTATCAATATCTACAACGGCTTGTTTTGCTAATTTGGCAACACCAGTCAATGTTTGTTTACGAACGATTTCTTCTGCTCTGTTCAATGCAATAGCAGTACCGTATGTTTTGACTACATCAGGTGCAACTTTTACGCCGTTCTCAACGCCAGTCTGTAAAACGCGACGCATCTTCAACAAATCAGCATCACCGAAAATACCCTTACGACCAAGAGGAGTTATCCAGTCAAGAATTCCAGGTGCTTTGGCAAATGCCTTAGAGCGAAGACCAGTCAATGCTTTTCCACCTACACCAGTGAACTTTCCTGAACCAATATAGGCAGACGTTTTACCAATACCAATACGTGAACCAGTACGTGTTCCTAGTGCTCGTCCTGCATCAGCGCCAGTACCACGAAGTGCACCGTATCCATTTTTGTAAATCTTAGCAATCATCTCGTCACTGAGGTCAGTAACTGTACGCTTGGCTGCATCTAGTGCTGCATCTTCTGCTGCGGACAGTGCAAATCCAGAAGAAACCTTGGCATCTGCTGCTTTAATTAAATCATCGGCAAGGTTACGAACATGTGTTGCGTTTTCACCTAGTATTTCACGAGCCGTTGCTCTGTACTGACGTCTTACGCCACCACGAATTAAACCTTGACGTGCAAGATAAGAGGTAGTAGCATCTAGTTCTTTCTGAGCAGCCTTATATCCCACACTACCCTTTGTTGTACTTGCCCATTTTTCATAGGCAGCCTTACGAGCATCTTCTGCTTTAAGGATTTTACCACCCTTACCATCAAGTGCTTTAGCAGCATCTAATGTTAAATCTTTTGCTTGTTGTGATGCTATGACTGCTCGTTGTTGTGCCTTGATAACATCATCAGAGGAACCTATTCCCCTAACTGTTAATTCATCACCTAGGTCTTTTGCTACCTTAATTAAATCATCAGCAGTTTTTTGTGCTGTTTCAAGCGCCGCTTTATCAATACCTTTTTTGAGTAGTGTTTCAGCAGAGGCTTCAGCAACTTCTTTGACTGCCAACTTTGTTCCAACGTTAACTGAGGTCTTGGCAATTGCCGAACCACCTAAAGTCAAGTAGGTTGTTGGGTCAAGGGCTATGTCTCCAACAAAACCAGCGGTAGCATCAAGCCAACCAATGCCTGTTTGTGGAATAATAATACGTGAACTTAAGTTTTTGTCACTAACTTGTGAAAACCAATCACCAAAAGATGCGCCATCGCCACCAGGTACTAAGTCCTGTATTTCTTTGACTGTAGAAATGACAACTCGTCGTGGAATGTCAACAACATTAACTACATCGCCAAGAGCACCTAGTGCTGCTTTACCTAATCCTCCCCAAAAACCACCACCACCATCATCTTTGGGTTTGTTTGCTTCTGCATTTGCTCTGTCACGCAATATGCTTGCATCTATTGCTGCGTTTCCTGTAGATACAAAGTCTGCAGGCGTAACTATGGGCGCTGTGTAATAATTACTTGTGTCAATGCCTAAATTTGATGCACCTTGTGCTGTGTACCTCAGTTTGTTTTCTGCTGCTTTAACGTTGGGAGATAGAGTTGTGCGTGATGGACTTCCAGGTATTGTCGTACTAGAAGTACTAGGAATTGTCGTGCTAGGACTACTAGGAATTGTCGTGGTTGTTGTACCACCCAAATTTTTAACAGCACTGTCAAGGTCAAGAGGAGGTACAGTTCTTGGTTTGCGTGGTGCCATTATTTCTTTGCCTCCAAAATAAGAATTGCATCTCTATAGGGCGTGCGTCCATCTTTACGGTTTTGCGCGACGGCACGATTGCGGTAAATGCTTTCAACTTGTTTTTGTAATCCTGGCGTAAACTTATCGCCAAATGCTTTTTTGAATGAGGATATTTTAGCAGTTTCCCACTTTACATAATTATCAAATTTTAGTGGGTTGTAATCTTCTGCGGGGTCAGGAACTCCCAATTTACCCAATGGGCTTTCGTCGTATTTATTACTTTCGGTTGCCCATTTTCTGCCAGCGTTTGTCCATTCTTGATATAGATTCTTAGCAAAGTTAAAAGCAGCAAGAGGGTTTGTTGGGTCGCCCTTATAAACACCATTATCAATAAGACTTTGCACACGCGCATTTATTTGTACTGGAGTTACATTCTCTTCTTGGATAGCGTCTACAACTTCTCTTTCAAAAGTCCCCAAAGGCAACGCTCCATAATAGAGAACTTCTGGAGCATTTTCTGCAACAAAAGTATCATTATCTATTTTCGGATTTGTTATTTCCCAGTACTGTTGCTTCTGGTCGTAAGTTTCAAAGACATAACCAATTGGGTCTGAAGAGTTTCTATTCTTCTTGGCTACGTTGCCGTATATCTGCCCCATTGCGCTTGACGGAGGCGGGATGAATGTTGAATAGTCATCTGGATTAAACAGGGTGTCAGCCATGATTACTTACCTCTCATCAAACGACCTAGTGCATCAAAGTCAACTCCAGAGAAATCTATTGAACCATCAGCATTAGTTGGTGGTGGTGGTATATATCTTGGCGCAGGAACATAACCAGTTCCTACTGCACCTAGCAAAGCCTGTTCCAAACCTTGTCTGTAAGCAAGTTCTTGTTGAGAAACACCCAACTGCTGTCCTTGGATTAATTGTAGGATTTGTGCAAGTGCTGTATTCTTTTGAACATCCAAAGCATTGGTTGAAGAAAGTTGCTGGGCGCCAATTCTAGAAGCCGTTGAGGTTCTCCCCATATCAACTCCTGCAAGACGTGATGCTTGACCCGCTGCTTCATTTGCTTTTAAGTTTTCAATTAGACGGTTGTAGGCATCTGCTGTTCCAGCGTAGGGTACTGCTGCTTGTACTGCAGCCTGGCCAATAGCCTGAGTTGGTGCACCAATAGCCTGTGCATAAGCAGATACAGCGTCCTGTGACAACGCTGGTGCTTGAGCGGCAGGAAGGTTTGCGTATGCTCGTGGAGCAGCGGCTTCAAGTCGTGCACGAAGAGCATCGTAGTTGGTTGTTGTTTCTGTGTTTGCTGTGCCTACTCTGGCTAACAACGCTGCTAGTGCTGTGTCGTAGTTGGTAGTAACTCCACCCTCAAGTGCTGCTTGATTATCAGTAATCTGTTTAAACAGAGGAGCGTACTTGTCTGGTGATGCCGCTAAGAGACCGTACAAATATTCTGCTGAACCTTTAGCGCCTGCTATTGCATCTTGACGAGCAAGTTTCTGTGCTGTGGTTAATCCACCACCACCTGTGTTTACCGTGATTCCATTGCTTGGAACACCACCTTCGCCAGCAAGGTATGCAGCCAAGGCTGCTTCAGCATCTTCTACTTCTGATGTAGGGATAACTCGCGGCTGCTGTCCTGCTGTTGCTGCGCTCAACCATCCTGCTGCAACGTTACCAGTACCAGAAGGTACAGTAGGTACAGTAGGCGGTGTAGTTGTAGGAGGCGTACTTGCGGGAGTAACTGCTGGAGTCGTATTCCTGTTGCCACTACCACTATCATTAGTTGCTGGTCTACCAGGTCCACGAACTGGACGTGCTGGTTGTCTACCTACAATGTTCTTTGCTCCGTATTGCGTGAATCCTCTTGCCATGATTAACTCCCTAAATTCAGTAGACTGTCAGCAGTCTGTGCTATTAATTCTTCTTCGGATATATCTTTATCTGTGCGGTCATAAGCACTCAATAGGTTCTCACCCTTGAGTTGGTACTGTCGTTGCTCTCCAGCGATGTCTTCACTTAGGTCTGCTCTGCGTCTTGCGGACTCAGCACCAAATGCTCCCAACGCTTTATTGAAAATACCTGACTTGATTCCCTGACCATACAAACCACGCTTGCCGTAAGAACGACCAAACTGTGGAATCTGTTCAGTTACTTGTCGCTCAAAGTTCTGTTGAGCACGAGTACCTCTTGTTTGCGCTAAGAAGCGTGCATATTCGTTGACTGATGATTCTGCAGCAAAGCCGCCTTGGTTGGCTCTTCGTCTGCGTTCAAATGCTGATGGGTCGTATACCATAATGTTCCTTTAGTTATAGACCAGGGTGACTAATCCTGAGAAGTCGCTCATACCTCGTAAGAAGCCAGGTTGTGCACTGTGGTTGACCATGCCAAAACCTTGAAGACTTCCGTTCTTAATGTTTGTAAGCATCCCAGCGTTTAACGTAACGTAAGCAGCAGCGTCGTTGCCCGATAATGCCACCGTTATTTGGCTTCCAACGAAGGTTAATGCACCAGTCTTGGTTCCCGATGAGTGACCCTGTAGGTAGAAGGTTCCAGAGTTTCCTCTGTTTGCTTGTGCAGCACTAGCGCGCTTCACATAAAGTGTTCCAGAATCTGGTTCCCATTCAGCAAAGTTGTCATCTTGGAAAGTGTCCGTACCGTAGAACCAACCACCATACAGACGTGATGTTGTAGAGTAACCTACAATTCCTTCTGTTGTCGTACCAAGCCATGCCGTATCCGTAAGGTTACGAGAGTCTGCTGCAGTGTTGCCGTATGAGTATGAGCCTTGAGGCTTGGTGTAATGATTGGCTGATGTTCCGCCAGTAGTTGAGTTTCCAGCGTTATCAGTAGCAACAATATAATAAGAAACATTCCAAATCTCACCTGATGATGTATTGCGCCTATTTGTAGGGATAGCAAAAGTTGTACTACTTGCACCAAACGAGCCCAAAGCCTGCGATGTCCCTCCGACAAACCCGCTTACTGAACCATAATAGAGTTGAATGACCGTTGCTGATGCAACACCTGATTGAGCGTCTGTAATGGCACCCCAAGAAACGGTGTCTAAAGTTCCACTAGTCGCTACAACAGTAGGAGTAGGAACGGTCGGTCCAGTATTGTCATACTCATACACCTGCTTCCAAACGCCACTTACCTTGGCATAAATCTGTGAAACTGAACGCCAAGTACCACTAACCTTGACATATGGTTGTTCCGTACCAGTTATCTCATTCCATGTTCCAGAGCGTTTAATGTAAGTAGGCATAGTTACACGTACTTAAACCATATGTCGCCATCAATACCTTGACTAGTAGGAGTGATAGTGTTGAAGAATGTAGAGTTATTATTACCTGATTGAGACAACTGGACACCAAGAAGTTTTGATGCAGCAATCGCAGCAGAAGCGCTAATGTCGTCGTTAACAATTGTACCATTAACAATGTTTGCGGAAGCAACCGTAATTGCTGTAGGCAAAGCACCAGTAGCCAACTTAGATAAGGCAATAGCAGCAGCCGAGTTAATGTCTGCATCAACAATAGTGTCGTTAGTAATGTTTGCTGAGGTAATAGTAATTCCTGCAGGCAATGCACCAGTAGCCAACTTGGATAGTGCGATAGCAGCAGCAGCGTTGATTTCGTTATCTGTTACTGCGCCTGTAGCAATCTTTGCTGTAGTAACCGAAGTTGCTTGGAGTTGCGTAGTACCAATAGAGTTTGCATCCATATTAGCACCAGTAATAATAGCGTTGATATAGGTTTCAACACCAGTCCAGTTAGCGTTATGGTCGGCAGCAACAATAGCGGTGCCTGTTACAAAAGGGGGAGATTGAACTGAATAAGTCATGGTTATCCTTTAATGTTTCGTCGTTTGAATTTGTATGCGAGAGAGTTAACTCCCCACCTTCTACCCGAAGGAGAACCAACAGTAGGACCCGTAAATTCAAGTTGAATTGCTTTACATCTACCAAACCTCTGTCCCTGAACTAAACTTGGACCAATATCAGAGAACCCATAAAGAGCGGTATCGTATAAGGCTGTTGGACCATATACGGCACCAACGGTGCTAGCAGACAAGTTAATTGTTTGGCTTCGTACAGCAGTACTTGAGTCAAAGTCGTAATAGATTTGTACACCAACTACTGTGTCTAACTCAACTTCTTTCATAACATAGTTGGGTCCAACGAATGTCTTGTCTTGGACATACCTATCGTCATAAAACCAACTAGTAGCATAAGTTGTCTGAAATAGATTTTCGGTAATTGCTGCTCCGTCGTATTGCTCATCTTCTAGGTTGTCAAAGTCATCTGCATAGGCAGCAAACTTCACATCTGGACGCATCATGATATGCCATGCACTATCCGATGAATCTCTATAGTCGCACCCGTTAACAACACCATAACCATCGGAAGTTTGGAACATTGTGTACGCACCAAATTGTCCAATGGTCTGGTCAAAGATAAAGTTAACAGCAGGATATGAAACAAGAGGTCCGTTAGGAATAGGGTTATATGGCGCTGCCATCCAAACTCTGCCGTTAATATAAGACAACGAGAGTTGGTCTAAGGCTCCTGAGTTAATTTCATTATTAACAATAAGTGGGCTTAATCGTAAGAATATGTCTTGTAAACCACTTCGGTTATAGAAGAACAAACCTTTAGGAAAGTCAAACAGGTAAGCGCCACCATCTCCTTCAACAACATGCTGAGGATATTCCACGCCTGTAGTTGTAGAAATCTCAACTAATTGGAAGTTGTCTACGTCATAACCCATCAACAAGAAGATTGCGTTGGGTTTAAATATTAATAGTTGTCCGTCTACAATTGCTAAAGCACGGATACCTTCTCCACCAGCACCAATGTCAATGTAGTCATTCTCTTCCCAGTCTTCAGGTAGACCTTCGTGTGACCAACGTAAACGGTTTGGATAAGGAGTAGAGTTCTCAATAGTGTTTGCTACAAACATCTTGTTTGCGTGAGCCTTAATAATATTTGCTCTAGGAGCATAACCACCAACAGGAGCAGCGTAAGGCTGCCAGTTTCCAGTACCAGAAGCAATAAGAGTTGTTGCGTTACCACTACCAGTCCACTTGTAAATGTTTGCGTTACCACTACCAGCAGCAATATACAAGTTCTGTTCCCATTGAGTAAATGCTGCACCGTTTGTATTAGAAACAGTTAGTAAACCAGCGGCTACATTCAATCGCGTGAAGTTGGCACCAGTGGAATACCACACTTCTCCAGAGGTTACAAGAAAGCCAGTTGACATCATAATGTATCTGGTGCTCATATCATAAAAGAAAGTGCTCTTCGGATTCCAAGTAGCCTGAGTCACAGCAATAGGCGTTGTGTTCTTGAAATGTATTCCTGCCCTGGTAAACAGACCACCACGAGGGTCAATCTCCATGTTGATTAAGAAAGGAGATTCGTTTTCTGCCAACTGGAATTGGTCAGCACGAAAGTTGAGTCCACCAGTAAAGTCGTTCTTTAGTTTGAAGACGATATTACGAGCCATAGTTAGTTATTCCAGAATATTAAGTTGCCATCTCGTAATGGGAATGCAGCGTTGTAGTAAGGGCTGAGTTGCAAACCACCAGAAAGAACCAAGTCTTGGTTAGAGTTAGGTGCAGTGATGTTTGTACGAGCCAGGGTGATTCCTTGGTCAAAGTGATTCATGTAGACAGCAGCCATCTCAGGGTCTTCCTGGAATTGGAAGCAACGCGCTGTAACAAAGTTGATAATCATAATAGAAAACTCGTCGTTAAGGTCAACGGTCAAACCTGGGTCTGTCAGCCATGCATAACTGGGTTGACGGAAACCACGAATATTAAATGTATAAACACCGTTTGGCTTGGGGTAGATGTTTAAACCACCAGCCCACATAGAGAAATAAGTAGGGAATCCTGGTTGGTCAGATGTACCGTTCCAGTATCGTTGAGCAAGGAATTCATCAACATAGACAAGTTGGTTACCGCCTGATGTTTCATTAGTTACAGAAATGAGTTGACGGATGTCGCTAAAATCATTACCTACGCTCGTGCCAGTAGCAGTCGTATGAACTTGCGTAAATCCTGTAGAGTAACGTCGTTGGGCGTTTACGGTATCCAATGAATAGGTTGTTTCAAACCATGGCCATTTGGTGTACAGAGACACTATGCGTTGATACGCTTCTTTAATAAATGTGTCTACAAGGTCTTGGGTAATATCATCAGAAGCACCAGCCCCAATACTAAGGTCGGTGATGTTCTCTACTAGAGTTCTAATCTGAGTAATATTAAGCGCCATCGGTTACCTCGTCCTTTGGACCGTGTTTAGCCCAGTGTTCTTCTTTTTCTTTAGCCTTATCCTCTAAGCGCTGCTTTTCAATCTCTTGAAATTGAGCCTTGTACTGGATGAGGCGTAGGGCTTCTTCGCCCTTAACCATTCCGTCATTACCTTTTATAAAAGATTGCAAGTGACCGAAGCAAAGAGGTGTTCCTTTTGCTGGATTTGCTTTGCAGGAGTAGTCATCCCACGCACATAAGGTGGCTGCTTCTACGTACGGAACTCCACTTTCGGGTGCGAGCATCGTACCTTCGGGCGTATACACCGAACGAACCGTAACGTCCTTGGCACCGTGAGCACCAATGACTGGTTCCGTGCCTGCTAATACTTGACTACCCTGAACAAGGGCATAACCTACTGGTTGAATATTTGACATTTAATCACATCCTTCTATATATAAGCACTTTTCTTACACTTGACCTTGTATATACAGAATCGTTGACACCGACCACACCCGAAGGATAAGTGCAGCCGATGCCAACGAAAACTGTTGCTTGTCGGGTGTAACCCTTATATCAGGTCAAACCAGTGAGGGTTGCCTGACGGTCGCGGTTAGAGCAAGTCAGAGCGCCGTAAGCGAGGATGGCTGCGTAGCGAGCGTCCTTACCGTTGACGATACCTTGCTGGAATGGGGTTGTGGTGAACCAGTTGCCAGCCATGCCAGTCAACTTGAGGTACTTGGTGTTCAAGAAGGACATGCGTCCTGAAGTAGCAACCTTGTCAAACACAACTGGAGTTGATTTGAACATCAAGTTTTGGAAGCCAGCGTTAGCCTTGGAGACGTCCTGATAACGAACGTTTGGAGTCAACAATGCTTCGTACTTCTGGTACTGAGCCTGCGTGGTGACGATGATATCGGGGACATCATTGCCCTTTGACGCATCGTTGTAAGCCGCTGCCATGTTCAGCAAGGTGAGAGCACCACCGACGTTGGTAACCGTAGGGTTCCACCATGTTTCAGTAGCGCCATCAATGCCACCAACTGAGTTACCAGTCGTTCCAGCAATGACGTCAATTCCGAAGAAGTTGGTCGTCGCGCCAGTACCAGTGAATAACTGCTGGTTCATGAGTTCCTGCAAGGAACCTTCAGCCTGAGTAATCTTAGCATTGAGCAACTTGATAACCTGCTCCTTGCCACGGTTCTTGGCTTCTTCAATACCACTGATTGAGATACCAGCAGCGATTTGCTTCCACTCGTACTGTGCGGCTGAGATACCATCTGCCATTGTGGTTGTGATGGTGTCAAAACCTGCGTAGACGGCAGCAGTACCGCTGTCTGCGTACAATACGGGCTCAACAATTGAGGCACCGCCTGTTTCAACAACAACGCGACCCTTCGTGTTGAGGTGGTCCAAAAGCACGTTGGCTTTGAAAATGTTGTCTACGAGTGTGTCTCGGTAGTTGTTTAGAGTTGTGGATAGAACTTCATTAAAGTCTGGGTTTCCAGCCATTTGATTTACCTCCTAGGTAAAAGTTGGGTTGATTTTAGAGACCTAGTTGCTTTTCAGCCGCTAAGAATGCCTCTAGTACAGATTTGGATTGTGTAGGTGCAACGGCATCGCCCCTTGAAGAACTTCCGCCAGAGACTACTTGGGCTGATTTCTTAGCCTGTGTACGTTGAGAAGTTTGAGCAACTTTTCTTGTTGCTTCGCCTCTCTCGGTGTAAACCTTGTCAAATTGAATTAGTTTAAAGGTTTCTTCCAGATTCTGAGAACCGCTTGCTAGTGCTTTGACAATTACCTCTTCACGGTTAAAGTCTTCGCCGTACTTACGTTCAAGGGCAATGATTTCATTCTCTACTTCGGAAAGTGTTTGCTTGTATTCCAAGTCACGTTTCCACGCTTTGATTTCATCAAGTTCCTTGACTAAGGGGTCAACCCAAACGTCTTCCTCATAAAGGGGTTGGACATTCTGTTGGCTAACTCCATAGTGTTGCTGCAGCAGATTGAGAGTTCCTTGCGGGTCTCGGGATAACGCTTCCGCTAACGCCGATGCCGTTTGTACATCTTGCTTCTGCTTACTGAGTTCCTGTGTCTTACGGGTATAATCCGATTGACGCTGGTATCCAGCAAGAGCCTCACTGAGCGGTACTTCAACCATCTCCCCATCTATCTTGATAACCACAGTTTTACTGCCGTACTCATCAAGGTCTAAATATTCAGGGTAATAGTCTTCGTCCAACTCGGACTCAACTGCTTCCTCATCGGTATAATCAACTTGTCCTTCCGAATCTTCAAATTCGTCTAGGGGTTGGTCTACTTCAATATCAGCATAATTTTCTTCGTTAATCATATGTAGGTTCCGTCCTTCAAATGGTTGTCCTACATATAAAGCACTTTTCTTACATTGGTGGTGCTGGTAGCACTCCTGATTCAACTAAAACCTGAATTACTTCAGGCGTGAATCCACCTCGTGTTATGATTTCCTGTAACAGTTCAGGTGGTAATTGAATTAAGATTTCTGGCGGAATCAACTCACTACCAGGTATTTGTGCTAGTTCTGGTGGAATTTGCATCGGAGGTGCGCCTTGTTCAGGAGCCATTCCTTGTTCTCCCATAATCTGAGCAAGTAGTTCAGGTGGTAATCCTGCAAGTTCAGGTGGCAAACCTGCTGGTGGTGCGCCCTGTGCTGCCATTTCTGGTGGCAATGGTGCTT
>Ga0181357_1000458_pt1 | contig 15350 bp, 13 predicted proteins | sample Fa13VDMM110DN_FD_130094 | JGI IMG/M metagenome (GOLD analysis project Ga0181357, IMG submission 130094) | Freshwater viral communities from Lake Michigan, USA - Fa13.VD.MM110.D.N | ecosystem: Environmental > Aquatic > Freshwater > Lake | place: USA: Michigan | collected 2013-09-24 | reverse complement strand
TGACACGACCGCATCAAGTATTGGACGCGCTGTTCAATTACAAAGAACCTATGAGTGTTGATGCCCTTGTTGAGCAGATTGATAGCAACGAACGGAAGTCAATCACCAGCAGCATCAATCATTGCGTGACAAGGAAATGGTTGCGCCCTACCGGAGCGAAGCTGGCTCATAACCGTGCGCTGTATGAGATAACGTATTACGGCAGACAACGCCTGAAGGAGTTAAACATGCGCGGGAGTTGGAAACTAAACTGAGGGGGATATGTGTTAACAACAAATAAAGACCTTAGAAATGTATTGAAGGGTGCCGCGCAACAAGGGTGGGAGTTTGAATGCAAGAACAACCACATCAAGGGCAAGCACCCTAGCGGTAAGACCACGACGATAAGCCGAAGCCCAAGCGACGGACGAGCGATTAAAAACATAATGAGAGACTTGAGGATTACATGATGGATGATAGAAACATTAATGCTTTTGGTGATGTGATTAAAAAGCGGCGTGCGCGGGGTACAGGCAGGAAGCCACCCAAGAGGCACATCTCTATACGCATGGATAAGGAGATATGTGATGCCATGCTACGGAAGTATGGTGAGCGTTGGAGACGCCATATCAATGAGGCGTTACGTGACAGCTTGCAGATGACGTTTGCAGAGTAGTAACACGAAGGGGGGCGTGTGTACCCCCCAACCCCAAAAATAAATTCGTAACCTCTTGCGTACGGCGTAGGGACATTGTAGAGTGTCAAGCTATGGCCTCTACCCCTGAAGCAAAGGTGAAGCGTCTTGTGGTCGATATTCTTAAGACCCACGGCGCGTATTATTTCTTTTCTGCCACCCACGGATTTGGGAGGTCAGGCATACCCGACATAGCGGCCTGCCTGCGGGGTAGGTTCGTATTCATAGAGTGCAAGGCTGGCAAGAACAAACCGACTGAGTTACAAGAGCGGGAGATTTCTGCGGCAAAGAATGCTGGTGGTGTAGCATTAGTTATAAACGAAAACAACATGGCAGAACTTAGGGTAGTTTTACAGGAGATCAGCAATGACAACGGGAACAGTAACGAAGGTGGGAGTGGTAGAGCGGATACTCAGTAGGTTTGCTTCAACAGAGGCGAAGATACTAGCCGAGCATTTGCACAGAATGCCGGAAGAGAACGACTACTTCGGTGTAGCTCAAGAGATATTTAGCGAGGGGTACTTCTCGCTCGTGGACTATCTATACCTGCGGCTTGCTATGCACGAGAATGCTACGGCAGCTACGAAGACCAACATTCTCTGCAACGTATTGGAAGTGAACAAGGTGCAACCAAACACTGCCCCCATGCGTGCAAGGCGCAAATCGTGAATCTCATAAGCATAGACTTTGAGACGTTCTACTCCAAGGACTATTCGCTCTCAAAAACTACGACGGAAGAATACATACGCAACTCGCAGTTTGAGATTATCGGTGTGGCTGTAAGCGTCAACGGTGATGCGCCACAGTGGTTCAGTGGAACCCGCGAAGAAACTCGGGTGTGGCTACGGCAGTTTGATTGGGAACACAGCATGGCCGTTGCCCACAACGCCGTCTTTGATATGGCTATACTCAATTGGATATGTGGTATGAAGCCACTTGCCATAGCGGATACGCTGTCGATGGCACGGGCGATACATGGTACCGAGGTTGGTGGTAGCTTGGCTTCACTAGCACTGCACTACAAGATTGGTGTCAAGGGCACTGAAGTCCTACAGGCACTAGGGAAGCGGCGGTCTGACTTCAGCCCTGCTGAACTTGCAGCTTATGGGAGCTACTGCTGTAACGACGTTGCGCTTACCGTTAAGTTGTTTGAAGAGTTGGGTGACGGGTTCTCCCGCGCAGAGATGAAGCTAATCGACCTGACCGTGCGTATGTTCACGGAGCCGAAGCTTACCCTGCACATGCTCGACCTGATTGACCATCTAAGCACGGTCAAGCTGGCTAAAGAGAAATTGCTTGAGCGCGTCGGTATAACCCGCGAAGAGTTGATGAGCAACCCCAAGTTTGCTGAGGTGTTGCGGAAACATTGGGTCACCCCGCCGACGAAGATAAGCCTGAGAACTAACAAAGAAACGTATGCGTTCGCCAAGAGCGACGAAGGGTTCAAAGCATTACTTAACCACCACGACTCCGATGTGCAAGCGTTGGTAGCAGCGAGACTGGGTGTGAAATCTACGCTTGAAGAGACCCGCACGCAGAGGTTTATAGATGTGTCGGGGCGCGGCCTCATGCCAGTTCCTCTACGCTACTACGCTGCCCACACTGGACGGTGGGGCGGGGATGACAAACTTAACCTGCATAACTTGCCGCGCATCTCCCCGCTCAAGAAAGCCATACTAGCCCCGGATGGTTACGTTCTTATAGATGCCGACTCGTCCCAGATAGAGGCGCGGACGCTGGCGTGGATGGCGGGGCAGGATGATTTGGTTACAGCCTTTGCAAACGGCGAGGATGTATACACGATAATGGCGGGTAAGATATTCGACATCCCCCCTAGCATTGTAGACACAAACCAGAGGTTTATAGGTAAGGTTACTGTGCTTGGTTGTGGCTACGGTATGGGAGCGGACAAGTTTCGGGCTATGTTGCTGAGTTACGGACGCAGTGTGAAGCCGCACCAAGCCGAGCACATTATCGATGTGTATCGGCGTGCGTATCCTAAGATTACTGCTTTGTGGGAGAGCGCACGCGAAGCGGTTTCGGCTATGGCTGCTGGTAATACATGCGACTTGGGCAAGGCGGGCGTGCTGGTGGTTCATGGCACGAAAGGCATTGAGCTACCCAACGGGATGTTTCTTAAGTATCCAAACCTACGCAAAGTACTCAACGAGACCGCAAACAAATACGAGTATGTGTATGACAACAAGCGCGGCAAGTCGGTTACGTTGACTCGGATTTATGGCGGCAAGCTGGTAGAGAATATCTGTCAGGCACTTGCCAGAATAGTTATAGGAGAGCAGCTAATTCAGGTGGCTGCTAAATACCCCGTTGTGCTGACCGTGCATGACTCCATAGCGTTTCTTGCACCGGCAGATGATTGGGAAGAGGGTCTAAAGTCTGCTTCGGCGTGTATGAGAACAACGCCAGCTTGGGCGAAAGGGCTACCGTTAACGTGCGAAGTTGGTTATGGAGCATCGTACGATGCAGCGGGTAAGAAGAAATCTATAGAAGTGTGGGGGCTACACTAATGAGTTGGTCATACAGCAGCATGTCGTTGTTTCAACAGTGCCCACAGAAATACTACAGGCTACGAGTAGTGGCGGACGTAAAGAACCCAATTTCTCATGCTATGTCGTACGGCTTGGAAGCCCACAAGATAGCGGAGGAGTATATACGGGACGGGAAGGCCATACCCAAAACGCACCACTATATGAAAGCTATGCTCGACAAGCTACGCAGTCTGGATGGGGAGAAGCTGTGTGAGCAGAAGCTGGGGCTGACAGAGGACTTGCAGCCGTGCAGCTTCTCAGCGAAGAACGTGTGGTGGCGCGGGATCGCTGATCTGCTGATCCTGCAAAATGATGTGGCTCGTATAGTAGACTACAAAACAGGTAAGTCCGCGTACGCCGACACCAAGCAGTTGGAACTACTGGCACTTGCGGTGTTCAAGCACTACCCAGAGGTTCAGAAGGTTAAGTCTGCCTTGCTGTTCACAGTACACAATGACTTTATACCTGCTGAATACGAGCGTGCGAAGGAAGAAGAGCTATGGGTCAAGTGGCGGCAAGAAGCCGACAGGCTCGCAGCATCAGTAACTAACAACGTATGGAACCCCACCAAGAACTTCACATGCAGGAAGTGGTGCCCCGTAACCGATTGTCCACATAATGGAAGAGGAGCATAGGATGAAAGAGCAGGGGATGTGGGGGCATTTTGATCGTCTGATAGAAGATATACAGCTTTATATGAGTTGCCCAGCATTTAAAATGTACACAAGTGTACAACAAGAAAATACTAACATGTTTTTGAAAAGTATAATAAAAAGCCCCAAGGTGTTTTTCCCTGCTTCGGGCGATGTTATACAGTCTACCGGGGATGTAAACGATGAGGTAAAAAAACTAGTGAGGCTTCCATACCCTAGTACGGTAATTCTTACAGATAACCGCCTATACGACAAAGTAGTTGTTGTAGCGCACGATATGGATATTTTGTGTGCTGAGGCTAAAGTCACTAACCCGTCGATGCTTAATAAAGAGTGGGGTATAGCGTTTTCCGTCGCGGTGAACCAAAACAATCTATGGACTATGCTCCCTGTGTTATGTGCCCTTTATCCTAGAGACGCTGGTATTTGTGGGGTAGAAGTTAAAATAATCAAAGACGGTACAATAGACAAACTATGGCAAACAAATAACCATGATACTAGGCTAAGCACCGAGGAACTTACAGAAGCACTGCAAAACCTTGCGGGGACTCTAGGCACTCTGACGTTACTTAACACCTGTGTAATGCTGAACACCCATAACACAACGCAAGAAACTGTTAAAGCCCCCAAGTTTTTAAACCAGAAGCGGGTGAAAAAAGGCAACCGTCCACTCCTCGACTATAAAATCTTAGTGGTAGACGGAGAACGGTGGCACAGCAACGATGCAGCTAGGAATATGGTGCATGGGGATGGTTCTGGTAAGCGGTCGCACCTTCGTAGAGGACATATAAGGCACCTAGCAAGCGGGAAAAGTACGTACGTCCGCGCTACCTACGTGCATGGTTCTAGTAAGGGGTTTGTAGAAAAAGATTACTTCATAGGAGATAAAAATGCCTTACGTCAACAAAGCACGGCCATACAAGAAAGAATATAAACAACAAGTAGAGCGGGGGGAGTTACCTGCTCGCATGGAGCGCCAACGGGCTAGGAACGAGATGGACAAGAAGGGCATCAAGAGGGCTGGCAAAGTTATTGACCATGTAACTCCGCTGTCGAAGGGCGGCACCAACACTCCATCTAATCTGAAGCTTACCAGCAGGGCGAAGAACGCCTCGTTCAGCCGCAACAGCGACCATACAGTTAAGAAAAATAAACCAAAATAATGGACATCATAGAGGGAAAAGCATTGTTGGTTCGCACCAAGAACCCCCAACGCATTACCGATGCAATAAAGAAAAGTAGGATGATCGGTAACGAGTCGGAGGATGTGTATAAGGTGCTAGTCAACTGGGAACTCCAAGAAGCTAGTGAACTAGCCAAGTTAATTAAGAACGTGCCGTCGCCTATAAACAGAGACTACAACTGGCCGGGTCTGCACAAACCGTTTGCTCACCAAAAACAAACATCTGAATTCCTCACGTTGAGGGAGAGGGCGTTTTGTTTTAATGAGCAAGGCACCGGCAAGACTGCGTCTGCTATATGGGCTGCGGACTACTTGATGAAGCAGAAGCTAGTGCGGCGGGTGCTGGTTATCTGCCCGTTATCTATCATGCGGTCTGCGTGGCAGGGGGATATGTTCAAGTTTGCGATGCATAGAACCTGTGCGGTAGCGCATGGAGGCAGCAGAGAGCGCACCGACATTGTTAATAGCGAAGCAGAGTTTGTAATCATAAACTTCGACGGCGTTGGCATAGTTAAAGACGCTATCATCGCAGATGGCCGGTTCGACTTGGTGATTGTAGACGAGGCTACCGCATACAAGAACGTGCAGACAGCGCGGTGGAAGGTGCTACGGGACATACTCAAACCCCAAACCCGTGTGTGGATGATGACCGGAACTCCCGCTTCACAATCGCCGGTTGATGCGTATGGACTTGCCAAGATCGTTAACCCTACAAGAACCCCTAAGTTTTTAGGCCAGTTCCGTGATTCTGTGATGACGAAAATCACGCAGTTTAAATGGATACCGCGCCCTAAAGCCGAGGCTATCGTGCATGCGGTGTTGCAGCCAGCCATACGGTTTGAGAAGAAGGACTGCCTAGACCTACCCCCTGTAACCTATGTAGATAGGGACGCGCCGCTAACGTCCCAGCAGATTAAATACTACAAGCAGCTTAAAGATAAGTTTCGGCTGTACGCAGATGGGGAGGAAGTCACCGCTATAAACGCAGCAGCTAACATGAACAAGCTACTACAGATATCCGGTGGGGCTGTGTATACCGACTCCGGTGAAGTCGTAGAGTTTGATGTATCCAACCGGCTGGCTGCGGTAGAAGAAGTAATCAACGAAGCCACACAGAAGGTCTTGGTATTCGTGCCGTTCCGTCATACCCTGCAACTGCTTAAGAAACACATGGACAAGGCGGGGATAGCGTCAGAGATAATCAATGGTGACGTAAGCCTGAATAAACGCTCGGATATTTTCGATGCGTTCCAAAACAAACCTGCACCTAGAGTGCTTCTGGTACAGCCGCAAACAGCTTCGCATGGGCTAACACTGACTGCCGCTAATGTTATTGTCTGGTACGCTCCAGTAACGTCCGTAGAAACCTATCTACAAGCTAACGCACGTATCGACAGACCGGGGCAGAACCATCCGATGACTATCATACACATCACAGGTAGCCAGATAGAAACCCGTTTGTATTCAATGCTGCGAAACAAAATTGATATCCACAATAAGGTTATCGACCTCTACAGAGAAATAGTTGAAGGGGAGCTTGACATAGTCAAATAGAAGCGTAGAATCGGGTGTGTAGTTCGGGAAGCTTGATTATAAAAAACGAGAGGTGCAAAATGGAAGACGCAGTAATGGAACCCCCCGTAGTTGCAGGGGGAGAAGACTCAGATGCCATGCCAACGGATAAGCTTGTAGAAGCTTATGTGCGTATCCGCGACCACCGCAATGAGTTGAAGCGTGCGTTTGAGAATACAGACGCAGACATCGCACAACAGCTAAAGGTTATAGAGTTAGAGTTGTTGGATATATGTAAGACGCAAGGTGCCGACAGCATCAAAACAAAAGCTGGCACAGCAATCCGCACTATCAAGAGCAAGTATTGGACAGGCGATTGGGACAGTATGTACTCGTTCATCCGTGAGCATGATGCGTTCCTGCTTCTGGAGAAACGGCTGCACCAAACCAATATGAAGCAGTTTCTTGAAGAGAACCCCGATGTAAAACCAGCGGGGTTAAATATAGACAGTGAATACGCCGTCACTGTTCGTCGCAGTAAAAATTAATATACTAAGGAATCTATATGTCTACTGAACTGAGCCTGTTTCAAAACGACCTCCCCGACTTCCTGAAGAACGCGGAGCCTGATGCGCTGACTAAAGCCCTTGCTGGTAACACAAACAATAAGAGGATTTCCATCAGGGGTAATGTGTTCCGTATGGTTGTTGGTGGGGAAGAAGTCCGTAAGTCTGACTCACGGTCGCTGCAATTTATCGTTGTCAACGCGACCCCGCATGTAGCGCGGCAGTACTACGCTGGCGCATACGACCCTGAGAATAAGGGTGCCGCTGACTGCTGGTCGTTGGACGGCAAGACCCCCGATGCAACCGCAGAGAATAAGCAGCATACCGACTGCACGGGTTGCCCGCAAAACATCAAAGGTTCTGGTCAAGGTGACAGCCGTGCATGCCGGTACTTGCGGAGGCTGGCAGTTACGATGCCCGGAGACCCCGATGTGTATCAGTTGGTTGTGCCGTCGCAGTCTATCTTCGGCAAGGGTGATAAGGACAGCATGCCGTTCGACCAATACGTGAAGTTCGTAGCGTCTAACCGTCGCAGTATCAATACGGTTGTCACGCAAGCGTCGTTCGATACCGACAGTGCTACACCCAAGCTGTTCTTTGATGCTGTAGCGCACGTTACGGAAGCGCAATACAACGCTGCTGTAGCTGCTGGTGCCACGGATGAAGCGAAACGCGCTATATCGTATTCGGTTAACGCTAATGCGTCGGATGGGGCGAACAAGAAGAAAGCCCTGCCCGCACGGGGAGCCAAGGCGGTAGAAGCCGAAGCCCCCGTAGCCGATGCAACACCGGAGCCGAAGAAACGCGCAAGCAAGGAAGTCAAGGTAGAGCCTAAGAAAGACCTGCAAGATATTATGAAGCAATGGGCTGAATAAAATGAATGGGTACAGCAAACGGCTGATTGACGATAACAAGGCAGCTAACGCTAACAAAAGTGGCGTTAAGCTGGGTCGGCTGTGCATTAAGCTGGATATCCCCGTAGCTCATGTAGCGGACTACTGCAACGTATCCCGCATGACCGTCTACAATTGGTTCAAAGGTGATTTTGAGCCGAGCAGGGATATCTCAGCCATAGTGCAGAAGCTAACCAACAAGCTTGCTTCCCGTTCTTCTTAATATATAAATTGTATGTAACAGGCAACTAGCTAACCCTAGTTGCCTTTTTTTTCCTGACTTGAAGGGTGTGGCTATGACAGACCTACTTGCTCAAGTGCTGCCATCTGAGGGATGGTATTGCATCGTTGGGTTGAAGCAGGGCAGCATGCCAAAACAACTTTTTGCAAAGACGCTTGATGCCGCCAATGTAGACGCTAAGAAGCTGTCGATGGCCGACTATGATGTGTATTTTGGATGTGCGAAATACCGCGACAAAGGAAGTAGAGCGAAGACAAACGCGGCTTTTTTCAAAGCGTTCTGGTTGGATATTGATTGTGGTGCGAACAAACCATACGCGACTCAAGCGGATGGTATAGAAGCCCTTAAGCAGTTTTGCATGGCGAACACAGTGCCTCGCCCAACGATAGTTAATTCTGGTAGGGGCGTGCATGTTTACTGGCCGCTTACCACCGTTATCGGGCAAGAAGATTGGCTTGTTGTCGCAGAGAAGTTGAAAGAGTTATGCGCGTCACAGGGGCTGCACGCCGACCCCGTAGTGACTGCGGACGCAGCACGTATCCTCAGAGTTCCAACAACATACAACCATAAAGACCCCGCGAACCCACTGCTGGTGGAGGTCTTGCACTCCGGTAACCCCGTAAACTACGATCAATTCAGGCAGCTTTTGGGGGTAGCAAAGGCACCTACAGGCACCACAGCAGCACCGTTCCAACCCCCCGCAAGTACATCCGGCACGTTGAACGCTTTGACGCTGTCGTTGTTGGGCAACCGTATCTCCGTATTCAAAACAATCTTAGAGAAGACAGCCGCCGGGGTTGGATGTAACCAACTCTATAACATAGTAATGAATCAGGCTACGATTGAAGAGCCGCTGTGGAGGGCGGGGTTATCCATAGCTACACGGTGCGAGGACAGGGATTCAGCAATACACAACATCTCAAAGCTACACCCGAACTACGACCCTGCTGCTACAGAACAGAAAGCAGTAGGCACGGAAGGCCCATATCTCTGCCACACATTTGAGAATATAAACCCCTCCGGCTGTGCTAACTGCCCCCACAAAGGACGGATAAGCAGCCCCATCGTTCTTGGCAACGATATCGCACGAGAGGAACCGGAAGGGCAGGAGACCGAAGCAGTCGGCACTGAGGAGGATGCATCAGAACGGGACAGGCTGTCGATCAAACTCCCACTGCCTTGGCCGTACTTCAGGGGTAAGAAGGGTGGTATCTACAGGGAAATCAAAGACGACGAACCTGTGCTTATCTATGAGCATGACCTGATTGTAGTGCAGCGGCTAAACGACCCCATAGAAGGTGAGTGTGCGTTACTGAAGCGGTTCTTACCCAAAGAGGGTTGGAAGGAATTCACAATACCCAACTACGCACTCACATCCAGAGACGAGTTGCGTCGGGAGATATCAAGGAAGGGCATCGTAGCGCACCCAAAAGCCTATGATGGGATTATGGCCTACATAGTAGACGCGCTTAAAAACTTACAGATAACTAAAAAGGCAGACGAGATGAGAACGCAATTTGGGTGGGCAGATGACGATACTAAATTTATCGTCGGTGAGCGGGAGGTCTCTTCGACGGGTGTGATATACAGCCCGCCGTCTAGTTCTACGTTTGAACTAGCGAAGGTGATGGAGCCGAAGGGGTCGTTTGACGTATGGAAAGAGGTGTTCAATACCTACGCGATGGAAGGGTTTGAGCCACACGCGTTTGCGGCGCTGGCGGCGTTTGGGTCTCCACTGCTTAAGTTCCTAGACTTGAAGGGGTGCCTGATTAACCTGATAAACAACACATCCGGCACGGGCAAGTCCACCATCCTGCGTATGGGGAGTAGCGTCTACGGGCACCCTGAAGAGATGTTGCTGACATGGAAGGATACCTACAACTCCATCATCAACAGGGCTGGGGTCATGAATAACCTCATGCTGGGGATTGACGAGATTACTAAGATGAAAGCAGAGTTGTTCTCTGACCTAGCCTACAGTATCACGCAAGGGCGGGGCAAGAACCGCATGAAGCATATGACAAACGAGGAGCGGGTAAACCTGACCAAGTGGGCGAACCTGTGGGTCTCCACATCCAATGCCAGCTTTCGGGATAAGCTGAGTTCGTTGAAGGATACCCCTGACGGGGAGATGATGCGGATGCTGGAATACAAGATAGACTTAACCGGAAACCTGAGCAAAGCTAAAGCCGACTCCACCTTTAGCTTACTACACACAAACTACGGGCATGCGATGGTTCCGTATATGCAATACGTCACGGCTAATTTAGAAAAAACGCTGGATGTTGTGAAGCGCGTGCAGACCAAGATAGATACACAGATAGGCTTGGACAGTCGTGAGCGGTTCTGGTCTGGCTCGGCAGCGTGTATCCTTGCAGGGGGCATCATCTCCCACAACCTGAACCTCCACAACATAGATATGAAGCGGGTCTATGGGTTTGCCGTTCCGATGCTGGTAGCATCTAAAGAGTCTTTGTTCCCACCACCTATGGATGTAAGCAGCATAATCGGGGATTTCGTCAACAAACACATCAGCAACGTGCTTGTAATCGACAGTGTGGCTGATCTACGCACCGGTCTGCACCGTCTGCCCATCAAAGAACCACATGGGGAGCTTCTAATTAGGTACGAACCCGACACCAAAGAGCTTTGTGTGGTACGTAAAGAGTTCCGCAACTTCTGTATCAACAGTCAATTAACCTTCCTTGATGTTCTAGCCAGCATGCGCGACCAGAGGGTATTGATAAGTGAGAAGAAACGCCAGCTAACTAGAGGCACAAAGCTGGTAGCCCCGCCTACAGAGGTGCTGGTGTTTGACTGTGAGGCGTTTGGCTTTACACTGGGGGTGTGATATATTGCAGCCATGACTTTCCCGAGTCATGGTTTGTTGCTCCTCCCTCCCTTCCCCCGCCTAGTGCGGGGGTTTTTTTAGTCTGCCCCTAATACATCCCGCAGTTTCTTAGGCAGTATCAGACCGCGTTCGGCAAAGCTTTCATCTCTATCGCGCCGCTTCACTGAGTCTCTTATGTCTTTGGCAGATATAGCCCTGTCGGGGTACTTGTCGTTGAAGGAGTCAATCTTATCGAGCATCTTGTCTTCAAAATCAGAGTCGTCGGTTCTAACTGATCTGTAGTAATCATCCAGCAGCTTGGTGTGTTCCTGCTCAAGCCCTATCTTTATACCCATCCGTTCCATGTTGTCCCGCTGCTGAAGAGCAATCTCCTGCGGGCTGAAGCCAAACATTTTCTTAGAGATGTCCAGCACGCTAATCTCTTCTGGTTCAAATACGGTTCTGCCAGCCGGGGTAACAACACCCTCCCTTGCAAACCTAGCTGCCACAAACACGTTGCGGAGTCCCGCAGGAAGCACTGTTTCAAGCCCCCGCATTATGTTTCCGTCACTGAATTGATCCCATGCTTTAGCGCCGTTTACACCCATCCCTGCTACCGGGCCGAGCATAGCCACCATCCACTGCTGCATCTCGTTGGCACTGTCAGGATTTTGCTTAATGGCCGTATCTTTGAAGAACATGTCGTTCAGCGTAAGCCGACTGTGTAAGTCTATGTTTGTAGCTGCGGTAACAGGGCCGTAGAGTATAGAGTCGGCTATGAGGTTATTCTTAAACGTCTGCCGCATCCACTCACGCATCCAGAGATTGGGGTCTCTACGCAGCAGCATATCTTCGTCGTCGTCATCCAGTTCGCCAAGCCCCATAAGAACAAGTTCAATAGCTTTTGCGATTGGGAACGGTAGCCCCATAGCACCGGCAAACATGCTGGTCATCGCAAGAGTGCCTGAGAAACGTATGGAAGCTGCACGAGCAGCAGCTTTAGCATCAGCGCGTTGGTCGGGGGTTAATGACTTATCAAACGCTAGTGCCATGAGATTGGCCTTTATGTCTATCATGTTTTTGCCAAGATAGAAGACCACCTCAATCGGGAACCGTTTGAACTGCAACAGCATACGGGCTACAGGGTTATTTAACACCCCCGGTCTGTTACTGCGCCCGAAGTTACCCAGTGCTTTGAACGAAAGCTCCGTTGCTTTAGCAACTGCCTCACTGTGCGACATACCCTCACCCCGCGCAAGCTCGTAAGCGGTCATGTAGGTTATCTCGCGGGAGTTCTTCTCCATACTATGAAACAGCCCAGCCGAGGCTTTGTTGGCTATATCAAGCACCCTGCTTCTGGACGTAACTTCCGCAGATGGTTTTCTCAGACCGGGGAAGAAGTCCGACGTAAGTGTGGTATCTATGACGCTGTTAAGCACACCTTCTTCGTAAGCACGGCGTTTGTCGAAGTCCATCCGTTGGGCTTCGGGTACTTTAGCAGCCAAGGTATCCAGCACTGTGTTGCGGTCAAGCTCACCCATACGCTCTTTGGGCAGCTTATTCGTGTTGTACAACTCCCGTGCCTTTTCTACAATGCCGTCGGCTTCGGTGTATATAGCTTCAAACTTAGGCGCTACGTTGTCGTAGGACGGGTAAGCAATAGAACCCTTCTTAGACCACGAAGACTTGGCACCAAGAATCTGCGTCGTATATTTACCGAGCGCAGCGGTTACTTTTATCCCTCCAGATTTAGGGAACTCAGACAGTAACTGTGGGTAGGAGAACACCGGCACACTGAACATCTGAAGTAAAGCTGCGGCTGGCGAGGACAGATAGTAATAGAAGCTGACGTTTGTCGTTACGTTTGCTACCTTCTCCATCATGTCGTTAGGGTCGGCTGGCTTCATGGCGTGCTGCACACGACTCTGCAACTCCGCAACAACTGCCTCTAACTCCCGTTGATTCGGCGCACCCTGCATACCCTTAACAGCGGCCCGTGCTGAGTCAACTGCGTTCAACGCTTTGCTAGACATCTCCATACGCGCAAGCTGGGCGGACGTATGGTACGCAGACTTAACAAACCCACGGAAAGCGTCGATGTTATATCCTTCCGTAACTTTGCGGTGTATGAAGTGTTTCCGCAAACTTACTTCGGGCAGTGTCTCCAGATAGGATTGATAGATGGCATCCTTCAAGTTTTCCTTAGAGTCGCTGCTGATATCGAAGCCCTCTACGTTATCCAAGGTCTTCTTCAGGAACTTGCTGGCCGACTGCATGAAGTCACGGGATTTCTGAATGTCGGAACCTGAAGTTATTTCTTTGTCAGGATACTGCGCTTTGTAATAGGCTTCTTTCTTTTGGTGTTCGTAGAGGTCTTCCGACATGTCGAAGATCATCTCCTTGCCCTTGCCGACTTGCACAAAGTATTGACCGACACGGAACAGCGGGAAGTACGGCGTCTCTACCTTGCTCTGCTCAAACATAGACTGAATACCAGCGATAACCCGCGTCTTATGGGCGTCGTAAGCCTCGTTCGCTGCTTTGGCTTCCGCTGCCGTCATGCCCGTGGTATCAGTACGCTCACCCAAAGACCGCTCAACCCGTTGAATAAGGAGAGTCTGGTTAAGCTGGAACCGCTTGGCGTGAAAATCCCGTGCCAAGATATATACCTTATGTGCGCCCTTTATCTGCCCGAGAGTAGCCCAGTCTTTTGTAAGCTGCACCCGTGCAGCCGCTTTTTCAAGGTTGTCGTCGCTGTTAGTCTTACGGCCTTTTTCGGTGGATGGGTCTATACCGTTAGCCGTGCTGTTATTCATCACGCTATGCAAGAGGTGTGCGCCAGCCGGGTTCTTACGCAATATATCTGACCACTGCTCTACAATATCCGAGCTTTCCTTCAAGTACGCATCGGTCTTACCATCCATCTGGGAAAGCGCATCTGCAACATCCCCTATACTTTCTACAAGCCTATCGTTAGCTTTTGCTGCTGGTTCTATTTCTTCGTCTATGTTGCTACCTGCTGGAGCCGCTTGCGCTTTTCTAGTTAGTGGTTTTGTTCCATACATCTGCTTGATATGGTGCGGAGACGCGGCAGACAGTAGTATCCTGTTTAGCACGGCATCTTTGCTCAAGCCCAGTACCGTCTTAACTACTTGGAACTTGGCACCAGCCCCACGCGCACTCATGAAGTCCTGCGTCGCTGAAGTGTATGGGAACGCACTAGCGGTGGACTTAGCTTCCGCTCTCTTCATGAAGGGTATATTCGCGTCTACCGCAGCGGTGGCTTGTTTGAGGATTTCTGGATTTGTTTCGTCCCACGCCCCAGAATTGAAGATAGATTTTATTTGAGTGGGCTTAAATACAAGGTACTCAGTAAACCCTTTGCCGGTGTTAATTTTCATACCGTCAAAACCAGCAGCTTCAAATGTTTTGGTTAGTTTGTCCGCCCACGGCTGCACTAGTACAGATTTCTTTTTAGTCTCTGGGTTGGTGTAAAAACCAACATATAAATCCGCTAGCGTTGCTGTACCTTCGCGCAACTTAAGAATAAGGTTGTCAAGTTCGGCTAGTGCTGCTTGGCTATTTCCGTATCCAGAAAAGACGCCCATATCCCGTTGGTACCGCCCGCTATCTTTAAATATATTTTTTGCTATCCACGTTTGCCATTCGGGAGGTAAAACTTCTGGGACAGACCTTTCCATTTTTAGATAGACAGGCATAATATTGGCGTTCTTGTCTGCCTCTCTTTTTGTATTGCTACCCCGTATATTAAAAGCAAAGTTACTGGCGGCTTTTGCGTTATCAGTAAAATATATACCGGCACCCAAACTACCGTAGTCACTACGTTTAAACGCGTCAAAACCAGAATACGTTGCATCGGGTTGTCTAGTGTTGGTGCCATGATACACAACCAACGGCTCGCCCTTTTTATCTACTACTTCGCTGTCACCAAACCACCGTTTAAACGCATCTGAGAACCCAGCCGTTTCACCTTCCATCTTATGTAATGCGCTTGTAGCTCCTATACCTATAGGGGCAACCTTGTTTATATTTTCAATTATTTGCTGTTGACTGCGTCCGCCCGTTGACGTTGAAGGTTCTATACGCCGCATAGATGGACGTATGTTAAATATTGTGCCGCCATCTTTATTACGCAGAATGCTGTTAATGTATTCGTCCCCGTAGGCGTATCCCTTGGCGGCTTCCGTAAGCGCAAGAAACCGTTGCTCATACGGATTGTAAGGTTGGGT
>Ga0181357_1000456_pt1 | contig 15394 bp, 10 predicted proteins | sample Fa13VDMM110DN_FD_130094 | JGI IMG/M metagenome (GOLD analysis project Ga0181357, IMG submission 130094) | Freshwater viral communities from Lake Michigan, USA - Fa13.VD.MM110.D.N | ecosystem: Environmental > Aquatic > Freshwater > Lake | place: USA: Michigan | collected 2013-09-24 | reverse complement strand
AGCGGTGAGATACTGGGAACCCTCAGCACAGAGGAGACTAATACCCACTCGCTATTCAATGAGTCGATCTATATACAAGTGCCGTTTACAGATAGATGCGAAGCTTGTATTGGAAGTCTCACTGATAACTTCTCAACCGTCGGTCCTAAGATCTACGACTCACAGTCGCAGGAACTCAAGGCCCTAATAAAGGAGAATATATTCAAATATGAAACACGCCCTTAACTTACCCCGCCACCACTACGTAACCGTAGATAAGTCCGTGATGAGTCAAGGCCAGAGTCAAGGCTGGGAGGAAGCCGTTTGGTTTGGCCTTACGACTGTTCCACACCGAGCTTGGGGTTGCACCGTATTGCTAAAGTGCGGTGCACTCTACCGAGGCTTACCGCTATCGGCAATCTGCCACGATGGGGTTGGTCAATCCTTCCCGTGGGAACTCCGCGATGCCCAGCGTTGGGACTGCTTCGGTTACGACGCCGCGAGTATCGAATACGATTACCTGCGGGAGCTTGATTGTTCTGTTTGGTTAGCGTCTCGCCAACAATGGCTTCCTGGTAGTTACATGTTTACTTGCGAGCCTTACGGTGACGGGTACAGCTTAGAGCCAAGCCAGACTAAGAGCCACCACTTCATCGCTCTAAACTGCGGAAGAATAACCTGCGTTCCGGGGAATAACATTCTTTGGGAAGAGGTGTCCTTCACCAAGGCAACCCCGCAAAAGCCCTCGTGGTTGCGAGTGCAAACTAAAACCCACCACGCTGAAGAACAACCATTCGACAGCGTAGTAAATGAGGAATCAGCATGAGTAATATAACTTATGACTCGCTCAGACAAAAAGATGATGTTACATTTGAAGATATGCAAAATGGTAAAGGCGACTCTCCTCGGAATATGTCGGCTCGGTTCCACAGGAACTACCAAGCCATTAACTGGGGGAGAAAGAAAACTTCTCCCAAGCCAGGGAAGAAGCGAGTATTCAAGTACCCTAGTCCAAAAGGCTAGGGTCAAGCAAAGCATCGTGATGGAAGTTGGCGTCATAGGTTGCGTACCTACGAGCTAGCTCCCGTCGCGATGCGTTTGCTTGTTTGTCCATCTCTATGATGGCTATCTCAAGATCCTCTGCATACTCTTCGCCATCTTCGATGTCTTGGATCACCGCCTTATGCTCATTCCTTAAAGCTTGGATCTCTTTACAGAACTTGGATAACTTAGTGGCTTCACCCTTGAACCACGTAGTATATTTAACATCCTTTTTCACGACTCGAATATCCGCAAAGAAATCTTGGTTGGCTAGAGCCAACTAAAACTATTTGTTCAGAGGTAGAATTTCGTTCAAAGTCTGTCTACGGCCCGCGCATGACCAACAACCTTGAACATTTGTTCCTAGGGCTTTGTCGATTGCCCAAGCAATTGGCTGAGCTACCGTATGCACTAAATCTCCCAAGCCCCTAATACCTTTGGCGCAAGGACCATTGTCATTAACTGCGCACAAATACAAATGAATTTCGTCAACAATTTTTGAGTCAACTTCTAACTGATTGTTCCTTCGATGTTGCACAACAGCACTGATTAACTCTGTAAAGCTACCCCCAGTAATTACTTGCTTAGTATCTTTATCCAAATAAACAAACCCCGACTTTGGGTGAACAGATGTGTCTCGGATGTAATACTGCTCGCTCATTTTACAAACCCTTCAAGCTTTGGCTTTGGACTTTTATTTTTCCCCCCATCAATCCTTTTTTCATTTGCAAAGTTTTTGGTTCTACGGATTGGGCCCCCTTAAGTTTAGGTCTTGCCATTAACTTAACTTGATACCCCTGTCGGCCCAAGCCTTGGCCCTTTAGTTGTTTCATTGGGGGTAGCTGAATCATTTTATTTGATTTCATTTTAATACTTTCCTTTTCGATTTGATGGGCTTGATTGAGTCGAGCCTCCCGGCCCAGCCCAAAGATTCTTACACGCCCAGTATCTAGCACTTAACTTGGTTCCTGGATTAGCGCAGTTGTGCCTAGCCCTAAAAGACTTACGAGCAGCTGGCGAATAGTTATGGCCGTAACCCTTAGCACCGAAGTGAACTATCTTCTCTTTGCCGTCTTGGCATGCTTTAACTACCCGCTTCTTCCCCGCGATCCAAGAAGGGCGTGGCCGGTTGCACGGCATATCGTCTTTACTGGGTCTCCCTAAAGGCATTACGTTTAGCTCCTAGGCAACGACAAGTTTTTACCAAGAACTATTTTCCTGCCCAGTCCACGGTTCGCAGCCAAACCAGAAGAAACTCGGGGCATGCCGGAAGCAACGCTCGGCAAATTAGTTTTAAAATTAGCAGCCTTAGCAAAAGGAATCCCGAGATCTTCCTCTCCTTGCTCTTTTTTTGTTTTGGCCAACCCCTTAGAAAACTCTTCAAAGTTAAAATCTTTTGAAACCCCTTCGTCCTCAACCGCGACTTCCGATTTAGTTTCGGCTCCCGCTTCTATGCTCTTGGCAATTCTCTTTGCCGCCTCAACTCCCCGATCTTCAGGGGCTACCCCAATGTCGCTAGCAATGTCTTCTGCTACTTTCGCACCCTTCTGCTCGGGAGTTAACTCTGATTCAGCAGGTAAGTTGGGTAGATCAGGTTCCGGAGTTATAGCCTCTGAAACCCCAAACTCCTCGCCCAAAGGTGGCACGAAATCTTCTGGCACCCCAAACTTCTGGCTCTCTAAGATCGACCCTAAAGCATCAGTCTCACCCTTAAACAAAGCTTCTTCTGCCCTCCTACGCTTCACCAAACCATCTAATGTTTTCCCGCCGGCCTTGTTCCATTTCTTAAATTCCCCAGCTGCCCCAGAGTAATCTCCCGAATTAAGCTTCTTCAATAGCGTACTAGAACCGAATTTAGTGGGCCCTATGTTGTACACTAAGCTTGTCAAAGCGCTAAACTGTTGGTTGTTGAGCGGGGTCTTTACCTTTTCCAGCACGGCGGGAGCATACTTCCGATTGATCAAGTCGGGTAACATTTTTTCTGCCTCTGCCTTATCAATTTTAAATCCGGGCTTTAAACCTGGAATGTCATTATCCGTAAACCCGTAGCCAACTGTCAGCTTCCCCAGTTTCTTCTTGTTATCCAAATCATAGTAAGCGTCTGGCCGGAAGCCCTCAAACGTTCGAACCAAATCTAAACCCTCTTGGGAGAAGATAGGAGCTCCCTGAGCCCCTGATTCAACTGCATCTGTAAATGTATCAGCCATATTAATATCTCCAAGAGTTGTTGTCTCGTCCTCGGTTCATGCCCTTAGCCATTACACGAATGTTTTTAGGACTGTTATTCCTAGGGTTTCCATCCTTATGATCTACGTCTTTCCCGTCACCCTTCTTAACCTTACCTTGGCTAGTAGCCTTCCTTCGAGCGTTGTTCCTAGAAGCCCTATCCTTTTTAGCTTTGCTGGAGCTATGGAATTTCGAGTATTCGTTAGCGTAATCACGTCCTAGAGGCATAACTACTTATCTCCCATAAAAAAGCCAAACAGTCCAGCCCTTCGTTAACCCCTCAGATTACTTTCTCCCCCTGCCCAAACCCTTCCAGCTTATCCTCTCCGGACCTGTCTTCTTTTTAGAAGCCGCGGTACACATCGACTTTGTGGGACGGCAAGCTGGGTAAGAACCCTTGCTTGTGTCGGACCTGCCACACGGACCACCCGTCTTGCAGTTGATCCAACCCTTCCCCTTGTTCCGCCTGAACCACCCATTAAGACCATACTTCTTCTCGAGTTCAAAGCCCATGGTCATCCTTCATCGCATCTTGCGCATGTTGTAGTGTAGGCTCAGTTGAATTCCAATCTGACCAACCTTCTTCTTCAAACTCCCAGCATCCCGACATCCCTAAAGCAATTGCTGGGATAAGGATTGACCACCACCATTTCATTTTTTGTTGCCCCAGTTCTTCGCTCCGACCTTACGACATTGGACCAATGCCCCGCTGGCATAGGCTGAAGGCCACACTTTATAACGAGACTTGACCTTGCTATAGCAAGCGTCTTTCGGTTTAGTTTTTCTACCTAAAGGCATACAACTTATCTCCTACAAAAAGGCTGGACAGTCCAGCCCCAAACCCCTAACAAGAAAGGTATAGTAACCATGAGACGATACAAACCAAATCCCAAAGTAGCTGAGCTAGACGAAGTATTTGTTAACCTATTCACAAAGGTACCGATGGCTGTCTTCAGGGTGCTCTTATGCCCTTGGACATACCTTGCCTTTTTCGTATGGGCTTGCGCGTACTTTGGTTTCATCTTCGGCTTTGCTTTCTTCTTTTCGTATATCCCAGCTAAGATATACCATCTTATCGGCCTAGGCCCTTCGTTCTAATCTGGGCTTCAACCCTATCGACAGCATACTGCTTGGCCTGTTTTGCCAAGTCCTGGAGTTCGTCCTGTGCTGCCTCTCTATCAAACTTGGCTCGGCTCGCTAAGCTCTTAGCTCTTGCCGGCGTAAGAACTCTCTTAAGATATTGTCCGTTGTACTTGGCGTAGTCATAGTATATGTCTTCGGTAATGTCCACCCGTACTTGTTCGGGTCTCCCCTTGCGGTAAACATTGATCTTCGTCAGACGGCTTATACCGGGAACGAAAAGGTCGGCTCCAGCGAGGGGCGAGAATACTGGATGCGGTCTAACTTCGGGGAGAAAACCAACTCGTTTTGTTGAGGCTGCCCAAGGGTATTCTTCAACAGGTTCCCCAAGACGATTTAGTTTAGGAGAACCAATCTTAACACCCACAGGTGTCAGACCCAGCAAGAATCCAGGAACCGTGCTGTTAAGTTTTCGGTAGTCAATCTGCTCTACCATTCCCCGCTGATTAACCCCTACGGTCTGAGCTAACCATTTAAATAACCCCGGATTTGTGATACCGCCAACGTATTGGCCGGCTCCCTTCTGCAATGCTGCAACCGGATCTTCCCTGAGTTTAAGAATATCAAACAAGCTCTTGGCACCCGACAAAAGATTCTTTTCGAATACCACGCTACCCATAGAAGCTGCTACATAGGCCGCTATAGTAATTTTATCTTCGTCTTTTAGCGAACCGTAACGATATGAATCGCTCATCATACCAAGAGCCCCAAGGACAAGACTTAATCCCGGAATGTCAGAATGTCTAAACTGAAACGGCCCTAGCGGAGTTGTGACCTTCACAGAATTTTCAGCCCATCCTGTTGCCCGCAACTGAGCCCTCTTATTGGGATCCGACGGGCCAAGACCCGTCACTGCAAACTTGGCCTTATCCCAAGGGTCTTCCATTTCCTGCCAAAACAGAGAGTTCAAAGCGTAAAGAGTCAATGTGCCGAGTGTTGCTTGAGTTGCCAGTTTGTAGAACTCCGCTCCTTGCGGGCTCTCAAACTCATACTTCCCACCTTTGTTCTTTCTAAAGTTACCCAAAGACCCACCCGCGAGTCTGAAGAATCCGTAAGGCGTGTAGTTAAGGCTGGCGTTCACGACGTTAGCAACAGTCCGTGTGAAAGATGTAAAGGGTTGTAGCAACGGGAACCCAGCCCCTATTTCGGAAATCTTATCTCCTATAAAGCCAAGCAATCCAATTGGGTTGTTGTTAAACGTTGCGACTTCAGTAAACCTTTTGATTCCTTGTACCGTCTCGTCAACGTTATCCCCAGCAACTTCTGTGGCGATCGCTTGTTCCCTCAACTGAGATATACGCCTACGTTTACCCGCTTCGATCTTCCTGTTCTGAACTCGGTAAGCAAGAGATTTAGGATCTAAACCATCAAGATTCCCAAATTGTTCAGCCGTTGCTTCGTTTGCGACTTGTTCCCTAACGCCACTCATCATGTCGCTGTCGGCCGAGAAAAGATCTTTCATAATTTCGTCGGCCTGTTGGGGAGTCATGCTTTTTTCGGACATCAACAAGTATCTCATCTGCATACGTAGCTTGGCTTCATGGGCTATGCTCGCGTTAAAAGTATCGGCAGCGGCCATCGCCCGACCAACAAGTTTCCAAAGCCCCAAGTAATTATTCAACGTCCACTTGGCTGTGGCTTTCGCTCCCTTCGGGCGATTGGTATCGACGGAGAAAGCTTCTAGCGGAGTTACCTGTTTCTGGTTCTCAGAACGGAGCCTACCAAAACCGGTGGCAAAAGCATCCATAGCTTCTTGGGGAGCAACACGACCCAAGTTGTCTATGTAAGTACTGATAACATCATATATAAATTTTCCAGGATTAACCATGACCCTATTGTCCACAGCCAAAGTTGTTGCGTATCCAATCGCAGATGTTAAAAGCTCTAGTCCAACATTGCCAGCCGTCGACAGCAAGTTGACCGACTGTGTTCCGAAACCAGACAACACTCCCGCCTTCCATACGGAACCCATAACATCCAAAACATATCCAGCCTTTGCGTAACCCTTAGCTTGTTCTTTTAACTTCTGGGCAATGAAGCCTTGTAGCTGAAGGGCCGCGACAGTCCGTTGATCCGACCCTTGGGGTAACCGCTCTACCGCTTCTCCCCTCTTCCTAATATCTGCGACCACAGCTTCGTCCCAGGCTGGGAGACCGAAGCGATCCGCGATAGCGTTATAAAATTTCTCTTCGTTGAACGCCCCAAGGTTCAAGAGTTCAAGCATCTGATCAATCTCTTTTTTCGGCTCTTTCGATTCCTTCGCAATAGACTGCTTCAAGATATTCTTGAGTTGGGTTGCTCCCGAGTCCTTTACGAGCCGATTATAGTTAGCGGTGATAAGATCAGCCAAAGCTTTTACTTGGGCGTCATTTAAGTTCGGGAGCTTCTCTTTGATGAGACGACTCAGCGAACCAACTGTAGCCCCCCGCTGGCTGATATGCTTACGAGCTTCTGCCCTGAAATCAACAAGCTCTCTTACTTCCTTTGCCGTTGTTAAGATTTTACCTGCATCGAAAGTTTTATTAACTGCCGCCTGAAGAGCTGTTCGTTCTGCGTCAGACATCTGGCCTTCAACCTTCGCGGTCCTAAGTCTTGTGTCTTCATTGAGCCGGGCTTGGAGACTCTCTTTAGTCTGGTTAAAGATTTGTTCTGCTAGCCCAATCCTCTCAACCAAGTCCATGAGTTTCTGCTCTGGTGTGCGAGTATCTTCCACGGCTGTCTTCTGTGGATTTGTCTCTTCTCTAAACTGGGCGTTTACAAACTTACGAACCTGCTTCTCCATCGTGTCGAACAGACCTTTCGGAGTTGTCTTCTTATCCATGCCTAGGGATTTAAGAACCCTATCGGTAACCGCATCCGAAGCGTACTTGGCGAGACGAACCATTACGGGGAGAGTATCTTTCTCGATGGGTTCCTCCGATGTCGGCTTCTCGGATTCCGAAGTATTAAAAAAGTCGAATATCATCTGGAGTTCAAGCGGACGGCTCTTACGGCTCTTGTTTGTTTGAGCTCTCGCCACCTCTGCGGTTGTAGCTACAGCTCCGGTCTTTGCGCGGAGATTAACAAGCTTCGAGAAGAAGTTCTTATCGAGAGCAACAAGTTGCTTGATAGCTTCTCTTGCATTCAGGTTGCGGAAATCTTTCGGTAGGGGATTAGCATTGGTAGTTGGATCGACCGAAGCAGTAATTGAAGTTTCTAGCGCCACCATGAGAGCGGGGTAATCAATCCCAATTCGAGTTAGATACTCTTGGAAACTCTCCTGCTCATTCGGTTCGATGTCCCCGAATAGCCCGAGGAAATCATAGAACTTACTTTCCGGTTCTGGGGCTTGGATAATTATGACTTTACCCACAGCTTTTGTCGCTAGCTCGTTCTTTAATTGTTGTATCAGAGCCCTTAGTCTTATAATCTCGGCATTCGCTGCGAGTAGCTTCTTCTGAGCGTCAGCAATCGGTTTCGTGTAAACTCTAACCATCTGTTCGGGGGAGAACAGATTAGCAAAGACCCGCCCCGCTTGCAGGTCTTGCCCGCTTGCAGAGAGGATGTCCTGCGCAACTGAAAGAATATTGTGAAGATCGTTAGAGTATTTATCGCGCAAGGCGCTCAGCTCAGGGGTATTGCCGTCCTTCTTAATCTGCTGATCCAAGGCGTACACCGCATCCAGCAACCTCTTCCCTATTACACCCAACGTGATGATACGTTCTGGGTTGGAGACTTGAGTTTCCGATGCTCGGTCGAGAGCAATCTTGGCTTGGAAGATATCGTTCTCGCCGGCGTTAGCATCAACAAAGTCATTGGCCTTCTGGAGAAGTTCCTTGTTCTCGTACGGAAAGTAAGTCCTCGCTTTGAGGAGATTGGATATAGCTTCGGGAACGCTCAGCAAACTACGCTTGAGGGCTTGAGTAGCCATGGGGTCGACTGATCCCGACAATAAATCCCCAGCGGCAAACTTTAAAAGTTTATCTATGATTTCGCCCTCCAACACCTTCTTTGCTTTTTCTAGATTTATATTCTCAACTTCTTTATAGTCTTTGTACGCAAAGTCTTTAACTAATTCCGGCCTGTACCCAAATGCCATACCGTAAGCTTCCATTCCGCCTTCATAGTTGTTCTTTTTTATAGCAACTACATTCTCGGCTGTATCCCTATTACCCCAATAAACTTGCCAAAACTTTTGCCCAGTTATATTAGATACAATCTCTTTAGAGTAACTATCCTTAAATGCTGGAATTTTTTGTAAAGTTTGTACCATTTGATCTGCTTTTTCAGCGCTCGGGAAATAAACCCCAGCCTCCCCCATTTCCCTAGACCCACCAGCAGGAACTATAAAAGTTGGCTTACCTATTCTCCCATCTGCAAAATGAATAACCACACCCTCGTCTAACAGTTCTGAGTCTATCAATAACTCCGAAAGAGACCGAATGTTTCGTTCTAGGGTCCCACCAAAAAACTTTTTAGAAAAATCTTCTGTTTCGTCAATATCTAAACCATCTGCCCCATAAGCTTTTGCCTCGGGATCTTTTTCCCGCGTTAGGGCCAAAGCGTTTCTAGCTTGCTTGATGGTTCTAAAATATGCGCTCTCAGGAACAGCAAACATCTCATTTACTATGCCCTGTAGTTGTTTTACCTCATCCCATGTAGATGGTGCAGTATTTCTAGCTGATCTAACTTTGTCTTCGGTCAAACCCATCAACTCTTCGATATTATTAATATTGCTAGAACCTAAGAAATTTAAAGTACGGACTGAAACATTTCCTCTCTCATCGATAGCAGCTAAATCTGAAATCGGCCTATCCATAAACGCCACTTGAACTGTTTTCAGATTATCTTGAGTTATTTGATTTTTGCTCCTAACAACCCAGTAAGGTCTTGTGACTACTCCTCCCGGACCAAAAGCCAAAACAAATTTATCCGGAACGCCAGCTAAAAATTCTTTGCTTCTGTTTTCGATCTCTCCTATCTTGCCCGCAGTTACGGGGTCAACCGAAGCCGACAACTGACCCGCCGAGAAGATATTATTCTCAGCTAGGGTATTGGCAACCTTCTCCCGTACGCTCTCCACGATCCTATCGTACTGACGGCTGTGCCCAAGGTTGTACTTGGCCATAATCCCCTGACGAGTCGGGGGATTCTCCATCTCCTCCGCGCGGAATAAGAAGTCAAATACATCCTGCTCACGCGAAGCAGTTTCTCCACTTGGCAAAACCTCTTGGGGGAACGAAGCAAATATTTGATCAAACACCTTCGATAGATCATTCCTTGCCGCAGCTTGCGATGGGCTGAAACCAGGAGCAGTCAGTTCACCAGAAATAGTTTTCGGTCCCAGCATCTCCTCGAACGATTGCTCTTCCTCAGCCTGTTTCCCCACAACCTCTGCGTACTTCTGGACAACTTCGTCAGCATCGCGGGACACAATGCTATTCGCCGCTTCTTCTGCTGCGCTTTCTTGTGATTCTAGCTCCGAAGCAATTTCTTCTGCGGTAGCCTCGGCAGTTACATCCTTAGGTTTCTCTACTTTCTTGATCTGTTCCGATAGAGGCTGGAACCGAGCCCGTTCAACCGAGCCAGCAACATCAGTACGCCCAGACTCATAGATGCCAGTCCTTCTCTGCTTCCCTCGAGCATCCAACAACGATCGGAAGGCTCTTTGATAAAGATAAGTGGTAAACACAGCACCTTGGCTGGGATCAAAAAATTTAACAGCATCTGGGATATCTTCCCCGACAATGGCCTCGACCTCATCTGGCTTGAATGTTGGGAATTGACCTATGAGCTTACCGACTGTCTTCGCCCATATCGCACCTTTTTTGGCTTCCCTAGGTTTTCCTAGCCCGAAATCTTCGTTGATCTTCTTAACAAGTTCTTTTTGGTAGGTCGTTTGCTCAAACCGTTTACGGATGGCCATCGGATCAAGACTTGCAGTAAGAGTTTGCTTACCTGAGATCGCCGTCCCCTGTTCATCCCTAGCCTCCCTGATCTTTGCTGGGGCATTACCGTAGATCAAATCAGATACTGCCGTATAGTAACGCTCGACGGGTGTCTGGTTGGCGTACTTCTTCGGGATTGTCTCTCCGACAAACTTTCCGAGCCAGTTCTTGATCATCCCCAACGAACGGAGAACCGAGTTGGGAGTTAGACCACGAACCTTATCCTCTGTGATATCGCCAAGCATACGGCGTTGGATGAGTGTCCGCAGATATTCCTCTGCCAGACGCCCACGACGACCCGCCACCTGTGCAAATTCTTGAATGAGCTGTTCCTTGGTCTTACCCGCCGTGTCGATACCAGCATATTTGCCGACAACTTCTTGGATTTGGCCAATGGTTAGGGAGTCTTCAATCTCCTCGCTCTGTTTGCGGAAAAAGTTTTTGAAATTCTCTGGGTTTATTTGGTCTTCGGGAACTGTCCCCGCGAATAGGTCGAAAGCTGCCCATCCATGTTGGAGGTGCAACAGCTCTTCTTCCAAAACCTTAACAAAGAAGTCAGCGGCGTCGGTCGTTAGATCAGCACGTAACCGGCTAAGTAGTCTGTCTGGGTTAACATAGATAACATCCAAGGAATTCATGTCCTCGGGGTTAGATAGAAGACCTGCTCCCTCTTCCCGAGTTGTGAATACTACCCGCTTGATCTTAGGTCCACCCTCTTGGGTGAGCTCCCCTTGTTTCCCCCGTGTCTTAGCCGCAACCTTGCGGATGTTGTTGTATACATCTGCCAACCCTAGGTTGAGGAGACGCAAGACAACCCGAGCCCGTAAAATCTTTCCTTCGCTAGGTGTCGGTCCGAGCCAAGCTTTGACCGACTCCTCGTCTACACCAAGCTTATCCGCTTCCGCTACTACTTCACCAACCTTGGCCTGAAGCTTTTTCTCAGCTTCAGTTAGTCTCTCTTCGATGGGGGCTTCGGCGGTTGGAGCAGTTGCTGTAGGTGCCACAGGTTGATCAACTTTTCCATCCGTCGGCTCGCCTTGCGGGGGGACAACAGCTTCTGTTTCTTCTTGGGCTTCTTCAATTGGTACTTTTGGGGTTTGGTTAGAAAGAATGTTCTTTGCTTGGACTCTATCTAGTGCCTCGATGTCCGCAGGTAAATACCCTAGCTTAGAAAGAGCTGTAACTTGTTTCTTGGTGGGTGGAAGTTTTTTAGTTAATGGGGTTGTAGGGGTTGAGGCTGGAGTCCCAAGAAGTCTCTTAAATATCGCTTCAACCTCTCCCTCATTTTTGGCCATTTTCCTAGCTTCCGCAAACTTTCTACTTATATCTAAAATTTTAGCATCGCTTATACCCGTAATATCTATTCCATATTTTCCGAATATTCTTTGAGCTGCTTCACGATCAACTTGGTATTCACCGGGGTCTTGTTGAATTAGATTATTTCTAAGCTCGGTAAGTTGAGGTAAGTTTAAATTGCCAATGTCTATAACTTGTCCCTTAGTAGGGGAAAGTTTTTTAGTTAATGGGGCCGGAGCTGGTTTTCCAGCTAGCTCATTGAACATTTTGTCTCTTTTTTGTTCATTGGCTTTATTGTAAAGGTCCACCCACTTCCTCATCTCGGAAACAATACTTCTCAATTTGTTAAAATCTTGATTCCCTAAAGCAATAGCCGCGTCTTTCCCAAGTTTTCCTAGTTTAGTTACTGGTTTATTAAATTTTTCGTGAGCCTCTACGTATTTTTTAAGTTCCTGCTTTGCAATCTCTTTTGATCTTTTTATCTCTGCTTCGATTTTAGACCCGTGCTCTTTCCTTAATCTTTCGTAAACCTCAAACAAAGACGTGGGTCCTCCTGGCTCTCCAACCCTGTCCCTTAGTGCCGCCAGTTCCGGTATGGATTTTAGTATTCTGTACTCCGCATTTTCTCGGTACCCCTGTTCAATCTCTCCCTCTAATGTGTTTCTTCCGTCTTGGCCGTACCTTTCAACTTTTCTTATTTTTTCTTCGACATTCGTAATAGCATTTCTTTTTTGTGCTCTATTAGAGAGATCCCCAACATGTTCTAATAAATCTATTAATGATGGAGATGACGCCGTTTCGTCTTTAAGCTTCATGGTCACATCCATCATCACTGATTCTGGCTTCCCCCTTTGGCTGTCGGCTGCATCTGAAATTATTTCTTTTAAATCTTTTTCTTGGGTTGCGAGAGCCTCAACTGCCGGTGCTTCAGCTACAGGAGCTTCAGGGGTCGGTACTGGGGCGGGAGCTTCGGCAACAGGAGCTTGCTCTTCCGAAACAGCCTGAGCTGACGCTGGAGCCACTTGCTCAAGCGGTGAGGTCTTTTGTTCGGTAAGGGGTTTTCCGTCTAGGGGTTGAACAGGGGCTGCTGTCTCTGCAACTGGTGCCGGTGTCTCAGCTACGGGGGCAGGAACTTCAGTGGCAACGGGGGCTTCAGCTTCAACTACGGGGGCTGGCTGGAACGCTTCGCGAGCCGTAGCTTCTGCTTCCTCAACCGTGGGTCCTTGTTGGGCACCCGCCTCCGCACTAAAGTCAATCTGAACTTTTCCCTTCTCTTCTTCGCTCAGGGAAGAATATGTTCCTTGCTCTTGGGTGAGCACAACGTTCGGAGCCATGCCCAACACCCTAGCTTTCTCAGCAATCGAAAGACCGTCGTAGTATTTCTGAGCATCGTTCGGCGTGGCCGCACTCGGCTGAACTCCGAGAACCTGTTCGTACTTACCCTCTGCCGCGGCTTGAACCGCTTCCCTTGTAACCTCACTAGCACTCGCGGGGGCGCCGGCTTCAATAAGAACTCGTGCTGTTTGCAACCCAGCCTTTGCCACGCTTGCAGGAGCTTGCACAAACATTTCTGCAGCAATTTCTCCGGGTTGTAATTCAATAGGTTTTCCCGTGACGAGTGGCGCAACAATCTGTGCCCCAGTTTCACCAACACCTTCTCCTACTGTTTCGACACCAGTTACCGCAGTGCCGATAGCAACTTTTCTAAGTCCCGATGTCTTGGCTGCTTTACCTGCCGCGTTAACTCCTCTGAGTGCTGTTCCAATATATTTTCCAGCACCGAAGGTTGCCAACTCAGCAGCACCGATCACAACACCGCGAGCTGCGGAATAGGCCACCGCGTCTGAAACAAACGTTGGGTCATCAAGAACAGCTTGGATATCTTCAGCTTTTGCGGGGTCAAGTCCACGCTTTCCAACTTCTTCGATCACCATTTGGTTAAAATTAACAACCCCCTCTACTATTCCCGAACCCACCGCCGCCGTACTGAGACCAGCTGCAATACCACCTGCTGGACCCGCGACAGCAGTTCCGGCTACACCAGCGACAATTCCAGCCCCAACGGCTGGTGCGCTCGATCCCATGCTCTGCATAAATAGGGGCGTAGCAATATCGAAGGGGTTAGTTATGATTTTCCCGGCCGAGGCGAAAAACCCTGCTTGCTCTTCCGTAAATTTCTTGAGTTCTGGGTTTACGTACCTATCCCGCTGATCCCTATATTTCTGAGAGATAACATTGGAAGCCGTGGCGGTATCCGTCATACCAAGAGCTGATGCGTACCCAGCCGTACCCGCTTCTAAAGCTCCATATCCAGACTGAGCCTGTTGCACCAACTCTTCTACGTAATTGGGAGCGTTGAAGATGGGCTTACGCAGGTTGTCGATCTTGGCGATATCGGTGAAGATACCCTCGGTGTACTTTACATCTTCTTCGGTGGACAGTTCACCATTCTGAGCCAAGTATTCCGTGGCGTACTTCTGCCAATCATCAAACAGATTTTGTTTCTGCGCGGGGGCTAAATCTGAGAATCTGGGATCGTTCCGGTAGTCTTCCCATTGAGTGAAGGCTGGAGTCTCTTCCTGTTCTTGAACTGGAGCTTGAACTTGTTGGGGTATTTGCTGTTCCGGAACGTCCTCGAGACCAACATCTTCTGCTAGAGCTTGCTGTTCTTCCAAGGCTGTTAGAAAATCATCCTCGGTAGGTTCAGCCATAACCAATTAAGTATCAAAATTTATGACTTAGATCAACCTGAAACTGAAGCTTTGAGCCCCTCGCTAGTGACAGGAGCACCAAACGGATTAGTTACAACGGGAGCTGCGTATACCCGTCTCCCAGCAGCTTGCGCTGCCTTGTCGAACCTACCGGTAGCAGTTGAAGATATGGGGCTAGCCGAAGTCTGTGGCTTTGGTGTTGTAGTCGGGACTGGGAAGGATGGTGGCTGTAAGGTTCTCTTCTTTGTCGCACCTGCTGGGGTCACCTGTGGTTGGCCAGTAGTTTGAGGTAGTTGAGACACAGCTTTCTGCTCTAGCAACTTCACACCCATATCCAATGTTTTCTGGAGCGAGGCTTGCTTAGCGATCAAGCCATCTAGCTCGGCTTGTATTCCCGCTTTTGCGACCTGACTTTCTGCCCCCTCTAGTTCGCCCTCTTTCGTTGTTATTTGGGTTTCTACAGATTTTATTTGGTTGTCTAGAAAGTCTACATCTGCCTTTTCGAAAGTCTTAACCCCAGCAGAAGCACCAGTCCTTGACGGTGCGTACATCCTTGGTGCAGTACTTTTCAATGTCGTACCATCGGGCAACTTCATCTCCCGTGTTACAATATTACCTTCTGCAAGATTCCGTGCTGCGAATTGACCCTCCGCCTCTGCGGTACGGATCTCGTTAATTTTGCGCCTGAGTTGTCGGACAGCAGCAGCGAAACCATCTGGGTCATCGTTCTGATTCAGTTTGGCGTTTCTCCAATAATCTGTGGCGGTGGTCTCCCCAACATTTATCCCGTCGAGTATCCCGTCATCGAAAGCGCCCTGCACTTCTACTGCGTCTTCCGTATATTTGTTAGCTTTAAAAACTCCGTATTGTTCGTCGTACGGCCCAAGAATACCCTGTACAATTTTATAGGCATTAGGATTGTTCGCGAACATTTTAAACACTCGTACCCTAGCCTGTGGGTACTGTTGGTCATTTCCGCCGTTCGGAGAAAATGCTTCGAGCGCACCAATGATCTCGTCTTTTTTCGCCCATGTTTCCTCTAGTTGGTTAAAACTCCGCTTGTCGCTCTTTTCT
>Ga0181357_1000455_pt1 | contig 15398 bp, 8 predicted proteins | sample Fa13VDMM110DN_FD_130094 | JGI IMG/M metagenome (GOLD analysis project Ga0181357, IMG submission 130094) | Freshwater viral communities from Lake Michigan, USA - Fa13.VD.MM110.D.N | ecosystem: Environmental > Aquatic > Freshwater > Lake | place: USA: Michigan | collected 2013-09-24 | reverse complement strand
CCGCAATTTCTCCACCGTAATGAGATGGTTCGGCAGGCTGAGGGATATCACCGCTTGCATTTGGTATAGTTGATACTGGATCAACAGTGCCAATAATTCTAGAACCTCCACCAGTTTGACTGGTTGATGAATCTGAAGAAGTGAAACTCTCAGATACTGAAACTGGAACAATTTTTGCTTCACGAGTACTTATAAAGGTATCTGAGGTGCCGACTGCCAACCCCTGTGCAGTATAATATGTTTCTGCGCTTGTAGTGACTAATCCAAGCCCCGATGAGTTGGTTGAACTATCTGTAAGTCTAAACTTCTTAGTGCCTACGCGAAACGATAGTGAAGAATCATTTGGTAATCTAAAGTAACCAAATGCATCGCCAGAAGTATTTGTATACAACTGACTACCTTCTGCGCCTGTAGCTGCATAAGTGTTATCGGTGGGTGTGATATATGTAGATACACTGATGTTATCAAAGAATGCATATAGTCTTGAACTTGCCTTCAATCCACGAGCAACAAATTTAATCTGTTTTGATCTCATGAATGGAATAATATTAACATCTTTCACAGATGATCCGGCAGATTGAGTAGTTGTTTGAGGAACAACTGTATTCAAAATACCAGTACGAGTTTGTTTCTTACTAACTTCAATTGTTTGCTGAGTTACATAATTTTCAAGAATATTAGTGCCAGAAACTGACTGACCAATTGATACATCTCTTGGTCCACCAATTAGTTGTTCACCAGTCCATACTGTTTCCCATGCATTCCATTGAGTCTGCCAACTATTCGACATTTGAACAAAGTTATCGGAGTTGTTATCGAAGTTGATCTGAACGTCTGGACGCTTTGTTGTATCATACCAAACATCTTCGCTTGGATTCAATGCTACAACACCTACACCATGGTACTCAGTTCCAGTTAGATTTCTTGTAGTAGATGCATATATTTGAGTGGAAATTGCCTCATGAGTATATGGAAGAGTTACAAGTGATCCAGCTAAACCAATTTTAACTTCATTAATAACTGCAACTCTGCCGCTTGTGCCGCCACTAATATTTGCAGTGTTAGCAATAGCACCAGTTGCCTGACCAATATACAACCGATTATCTACTTGATATAGCAGTTTACCTGTAGTTGCACCAGATGTTACAGTTTCACCTGCAGTAAATATAATCTGCGAATTACTAATAGCAACACGCTGATCTCTTGATACTCCTGCAGTTGTTATATTAGTACGAACAATGTTACTTGAGTTGGCAGATTTATAGATTAGATCAATGTTATGAATTGATATAGGTGGGCGCGCCTCGCCTTTCTTAGGATCGATAGCAATCTTATAATCACTATCAAATACGTTACCAATACCGTGCCCAGTAAATGAGTCTACGATAATACCATTCTTGAATCTATCATTTCCGTTACTATCTTTAATTGATAGATCCTTAGTATCTTTCTCAAGTAGAGATAGAGATGTATAATATTCAAGACGATTTACACGATCACGAATTACTCCGATATCGCGCATAGTAAAGCGTTCGTTCTTAATTGGTAGAATACCGCTTGCCATATCCATACGACTATTGCGCCGTGCGATTTCACTTGGTAGAGATGGATATGGAGCAAGATTTACTACTGCTAAAGACATAGCATCATGTGGAGCAGGAGGTGTCTGTGGGAATAACGATGGTGTTCCACGAACGCTTCTTAATTTACCATCTTTATCCATTACAATAAGATCACGACGTTCTAGATAATAGTCTAGATCAACTGAATAATTTTGTTGCGGAGGTGAAAATTTTAGACCACCAGATGGCATATCAAATTCAGTAGATGTAAGCGGATTGATTGAGATATTAGCCAGTGCAGCTACTGTATTTGCAGTATCAGTCACACGCGGCCGAATGTCGATACAATTACGGAGATCAAATGAAACACCATCAGATGGTGAACTATAGATTGGAATCTGATATGTGTAAATCTTAGTAGTATCTGAGCCAGCAGTAGAGTCATCCACTGGATATGAATCTACAGTAAAATACCCACGAGCGCGATTGGTATGAGTAAAGTAGTCTAATGTTACAAGTAGACGATCGCCACTGCTGATAACGAGAGTACTAGTAGACTTCTGTATTAGACGAGCATGATCATAGAAGTTATCGCGCATGCCGGTATCAATAGTAAACTGAGCAGTTACATCATCACCATCTGAGGTGGCAGAAAAGTTTGTGCTAGTCTTCCTACGAACGCTTACTAGTTTGAACCCATCCGATAGACCAAGTGGCCAAGGTCCAGTTGTATTTGCAGTATATGATGTGCCACCGCCTGCACCTACTCTAATCTGAACTAGTTTATTCCGATTTACAGTCTTACCTGCTTCTTGACCATCAATCTTATTTAACTTCACGATTACTGTGGCAGCCATAGTAGCTGACAAAGTTTCATTGATGTCAATTAATGCAGTAGTTGCAGGTGAACCGGAGATTGCAATAGAGCGATCACCATCACGACCTACACCAGCTAGATCAAGTACTTGACCCTGCTTGAATCGCTTATGGAACGCTCCGGATCTAGTCGCTGAGGCATTACTAGCTAGTGTAAGTGTAGTATTATTTGTAACTGCGCTTACAACAAACATGTCTGCTGCACTGCATGCAATAATATCGCCTGGGTTCACTTGTGTAGTAAACGTTGTTGAACTACCAGTTACTGAGTTTGAACCAGAAGTGATAGATACTGTACCAGTTAGAGTTGAAGTATTTGCTATAGCACGAGAAACAATATAATATGATGAACGAGTTGCTGCATCGCTTAAAGTGCCACTACCAGTTAGACGTTCAGATGCGTCGCCCGTAAGTAGTGTTGCCTGTCCACCTACACTGAATGTTACATCAAAGGACTTATAGAAAGTAAAGTCTGTAGCAACTTGATTTGATGTGTCGCGCAATTTCTTTACTGCATCAACGGGAAGCTTATAAATTGCACGATCAAAATTATTATCTTGTGTATTTGCATTATATCCATTTGACAGTACGATATCTGCCTTACCGTTGGCATTACCAGCACCTGCACTGAATGTGATCGACTGAACGTTGGCAAAACTCTTACTTGAGTTCATATTAATATCAGTCAGATATAGCTTATACTTAGCAGATGGAAGTCCTGGTGTACCGGTATAATATTCTATACCACGAACACGGGCCACACCAATTTCTGCAGAAACTGCGGCGCCGCCAGAGAACGTCTGAGATGTAATGGCATTTGCTTGTGCGCTGCCGCTGGCAGTTTTACCGCGAAGTGAAATTCTATCCTGGCCGTTTACGTCCCAGTTGCCAACCAATTCATCGACAATTACATAATTGCCATAATCGGTAAGAGTTGTAACTTCATTTACAGACTCATAATCAATGCCCTTGTCGATAGCAATTCTAGAAGAAGCTAGTTTTGTAATATCATAACCTTTAATATATGCTTTACCTGGCTCAGCTTCTACTACAAGTAAGCTAGTATTACCATAATTAGCAGCACTAAATACTCCCTCATTACTTCCGCTCAGAAGATGTTCGCGAATTCGTGGTGTCATACCACGAATAATATAATCACCTGACTCATCCGCTGTTCTTTGCGCGATATAATCACGAATGCCTGAATATTGAGCAGAATCTGATCTACTTGAAACTAGACCGTCATCAATCTGAAACAGTTCAATGAAGTTGTTTGCATTTACTGCAGTAATTGTTTTCTTAGCAAGGGTTGCAGTTAGTTTTAGACGCACTGCACCCGGTGCAGCATAGTTATATGCGCCCGATGCAGGATCGAGAAGTGTTGCATCGGTGTCCTCATCTATAATTTCTTCATCAAGGTCTAGACCAACGCGATAAGATGAGTTGGCCGAATACTTGTCTAAGAATAGAGTCTGACCATCTACACGAATGAAATGATCCTTAGCATATATTACACCAGGCGCAATAATAGCAATACTACTCTTACCAACAGACATGCCTTGTGTAGATTTAATTGTATTAGCAGTTATTCCAGAGCCTGTAACTGTAATGATTTCATTATTTGTGAACGTCCTGGCACCAGAAGTGTTTGAACTAACATACTTTACAAATAATGTCTTGAAATTTGGAGTATTTGCTTCTGCGCCTGCTGCAGTAGTAAGAACAACTGCGCGAACACCAGAAGTAGTGCCTTTTACAATTTTACCTAAAAAGGATGTAACATTTACAGATGAACCAGTTGATGAATTATTCCGTAGTTTTACATAACTGATGTCTTGATCCAACCGTATACCACATCCCCTTACAACTGTGCCTTCTCTGTAAATGTTTTCTGCAAATCTATCAATCTGATTTTGCAGTTGTGTTTGCATCTGAGTAAGTTCGCGAGCTTGTACCCCAAGACTCGGGCGAAATATAATACGATGATAATTCTTAGTCTCATCATAGTCATCGTAATATGGATGAGTATTTAGATTAGTTCCAAGGGTAGATGTATTTCCTACGGATGCCATTTAATATCCTTTAGAATTTAACTAGGATTCTAAGACGTTCAGATTGATCTGGATCACGAATGATTGGAATTCTATTCTCACTATATAGTACATCGCCCGTATACTCTTTTACTGCTGGTCGAGATACAGAAGTAACTGTACCAGTATATCCAGAAGTCGCACCCGTAACGGTTTCGCCTACTGTAAATACATCACCCGTACCTGCTGGTGTTACTCTTACCAATTTTAGAATACCCTGACTTCTAGCACTATTCGTATTTGCAAATACAACAAGTCTACCCTTAACACCACTTGTGCCGCCAGTTATAAGCTCATCTGCAACAAATAAACCACTACCAGTAACTGTATTTACATATACTCGTGTTGTCTGATCAATAACTGTTGCATTTGCAAAGTTACTTGTGCCAGAACGAAGCAAAGGATCCTTAAGAACACCCACTGTTCTAAAATCATTATTACTTGGGAAAGAATTGGCTTCTGTACCAGCGAGAGTAACGCCTAGCATAATATTAAATGCGTTTAATTCTTGAACTGCATCACTACCGTGCCCGCCGGGACCATGTAATCCACCAACTCCATGAATTCCGGGAGGAGAAATAATTGGAGTGGCACGTGCGCCGCCGCCAATGAATGAATTAAATATTACATTAGCCGTGGAGTAATTGCGACCTTCATTTGCTACAGTAATTCTAGTGATACCACCAACTACATTCATTGGACGCGATACATATGCAGTAGTTCTATTTGATACGCTTTTACCACTATCGCCCCGAATGATTAGGGTTGGACCAATTATAAATTTAGAAGATGTATTTGGAATTGGGCTGAATGCAGTATTAACTGTAAGTATTTTAGATGAGCCCGTATATGATATAATTTTTCTTAACTGTGCTGCACCTAGCCCAGAACTAATGAATATAGATGAATTGCCGTATATACTAGTTGCTGTCGAACCATATGATCCAAGAACAAATGCAGTAGAATTGATTATAGATGAAAATGAATTTGTAACTAGATAATACCCACTTCCTGAATTTGCAACTGCTATATGATGAATTGCACCATTTGCAGCATTTTGCTGTACAGTCCATTGGACACTACTATCATCCGATAATAGAGTTTTTACGGGAATATAAGCAGATGAAGTAAACTTTAAAAAATCACCAAGAGAAATTGTATACATATACTTCCAACGATATTGATCTGCTGTAGTGACGATTGAAGTAGACGTACCAGTTGGCATTGTAGTAGATGCTGCACCATAATTATTATCAATGCACTTATATACGTTGCGATCAGTTGTATATACATAAAACTGACTACTAGTCAATGATTCATTAGTATCTGTATGCTGTGTATATACAGTATTATTTGCCCAGTCATATCTAGATGTAGCATATCTAACATCTGATGGCAAAATTCGTTTCATTGCTATCATATCTCTATAGAAATCATACTGCTCGCTTTGAAGTGAAGTACTTGGAGCAGGAGGAGTATTGTCATTCGTCCAACTGTTTGGACGACCGATATATGCATATAATCTAGTGGTACTATAAAATGAAGTAGTTACGTTATTACCACTTACTGTTTGTGAAGTGTTGACAGTATATGTACCTGTTCCACCAGTACCGGTGCCAAATGCAGTAATACGAGTACCAGAAGCTATTCCTTGACCATTAACATACTGACCGTTAATAACTGTTCCGCGAACTATTGCAGTAATAGTTAATGTAGTTCCACTGATACTGCCCACTCCAGTGAAAGATTCTCCTACAATTGAATTGTAGAAGTTCTCTGCATTCAGGGAACGAAATCTGGTGGTTATTTGGCTTATATTTGGCATTATATAATATTAACAGTTATGATGCGGTTGCCGTATATGTTACGTTGATGATATCACCACTCTGAACCACTTTATCGCCGGCAGTAAACACACCAGCCGAATAAAGAGTGCCAGTAGTACCACCCTTGGTACTAATTGAAATTAGAAATGCGCCCTTTACTGTGCCAGATTCACTAAGTGTGAAAGCAGATGCGGCCGATGTTGCCTTACTTCCTGAAGCTGCGGCCGACCAAGCGGCAGACACACGAGTAGCCTCTGAATAATTGGGTGCAAATGATGAACTGGCTTCTTTCCAACCAGCGTGTGATGCCGAAGTATCGGCGGCAGAGACAGCACTATATGAATCAGAACTGATAAGCCCTACATACCAAGTAGTTATCTGAGTGGAAGCACCAAGATAAACATCTAGAATGCTATTCTTACCTACAGTAGTAACTAGGTTATTAATAGTATCAGTCCACTTAATATTACCCATTGCGTCTACACATTCGAATGTATATTTACCCGAAAGAGTAACATTTTCTGATTCTTGTCCATTACGAAGTACAACAGATGTAATATTATCTGCACAATTGATAGTTTCTATTGTCATGTGGCTGATTCCTTTTTCATAGTTATAGCTTTATTTATATAGCAAACTATTAAACAAAGTACTTAAATGTGGCATTAGCAGTAGTTGGTAGATATTCAGTTCGAATTGTGAACGAGGTATTCGAGAAGATTGCATTGATCTGATATACATTATAGTTCTGAGAATTGCCCACTGGAGTAATCATTAGATTTGAACCTGCCCCAGTTACACTTATACTGCCTGTAGTTGCTTTCAGTATGCCGTTTGCAAAAGCGGGTGTTCCAACGACCGAAACTGCAAGTCTAGCTGTACCATCAAGGACTCCGGACGGAATACCTAAATATGAAGATAGTGAAATTGATTGATAGTATAGAATTATATTGTTTGCGTACGCAAGAGCAATTTGTGTACTTGGATATAATGTATATTGTGCTGCACTACTGATATCATCTACAGTAATAGTTTCATCTTCGCTTGCAGTAGCAGTTACCTGAGCAACTGGTGTAGCAGCTACAGTAATAGTTTCATCTTCACTTGCATTAGCATCCACTTGAGCAACTGGTGTAGCAGCTACAGTAATAGTTTCATCTTCACTTGCATTAGCATCCACTTGAGCAACTGGTGTAGCAGCTATGGCAACAGATTCATCTTCGCTTGCATTAGCATCCATTTGAGCATCTGGTGTAGCATCTACAGTAATAGTTTCATCTTCACTTGCATTAGCATTCACTTGAGCAACTGGTGTAGCAGCTACAGTAATAGTTTCATCTTCGCTTGCATTAGCAGTTACCTGAGCAACTGGTGTAGCAGTTACAGTAATAGCGTCTAGTTCCCGGCCCGTCGAAGTAATTCCTATTAGATTTGTAATAGTATTATATTCATTTAGATCAATAGTAGCTTCCATCGAGTATTCTGTAAACAGTTTGGTGCCGGCAGGATGAACTAGTTTATAGAGAATATTGCGGTACTTATTGATAGCTTCAGATACACAAATAACGTATGAATATTGCTGATAATAATCGTTATCTTGAAGTACACTTTCACTGTTTAGTGTACTTCTACTATCTACATAACTACCTGTCATATTAATAATTGCGTTTGCTGCAGATCCAATTGCTGTAGTTAATGTTGGGCTATATGACGATGATCTATACAATGTCCTTGTAATAGAATTATTGTCGATGTTTGTATTTGCGATTGTGCCTGTGCCGACTGTAATATTAGATGCAGTTATAGTATCACCACTGGTAAACTCACTATCATTTCTATCGAGTTTAATAGAAGTGATAGTGCCTGAGGCATTAAATGGAGTAATTATTGCATTATTACCAATAGTACCGGTACTACCGACCAGATAACCACTACTGATCTCATTAAATTTAAAATTAGAAATATGAGTGTCGGCTACATTTACTGCTGGCAAAGTATTGTAGTCTTTGCCTGGATTGTTTAAAGTAAGTTCATTAATTGATCCGATAGTTGCAGTTTTGATATTTAATGCACTGATAATTGTAGATGAGATGTTGGCCAAAGCTAATGCCGCACTTACTGCAGTTGTGTTTGCTCCACCGGTTACGAACTTTACTCCGGCGTTCAGTACTACATTCTGAAGAGATTTTATTTTATCGGTACTAAAACTAACTAAACTTGTATTTGAAAGTGCAGTTACACTTACAGATGCATTTATACCTGAACCGCCAGTAAGTGTAACTGAAGTATTACCTAAAGTATACCCAGATCCGCCATTACTAATTTTAAATGTAACTGCAGATTGGCTAGTCATAGATTCTACTTTTGCGGTACCACTTGATGGCGATATAGATGATGTAAATTGAATAGTATCGCCTATATTATGGAACGCACCACCATCTAATACAGTTAATCCAGTAAGAGTTCCTAATCCAGTAAATATAGTGGCAGTATTTGTGCCATCGGTCAGTAGTTCACCATCAATAAAGTTACCTACTATATTTCGGAGTACAAGTTCAAATACAGTAACGCCACTTATTAGTCGTTCTCGTACTAATTCTGTGAAAGCCTTTGCACCTGATGTTACGCCAGTTAGTTCTTTTCCGTCATAAAGGAATGGGCTTGCTGTATATGGAGATGCAACACGAATTATAGTTTCTTTTACCCATCTTGCATCTGATGCGCGAAGAATTCTATCGCTTGGATAATAGATTTCTATTTCTTTATCAAATAGAATGCGGAATAGAAATCTATATGAATCTGTAGCACCACGAGAGCGATATAAGCCGTTAATATATTTGACTAATTGCCGCTTATCTGCAAGAACAGTTGCAGGGATATTTAACAGATATTCTTTTCTGAAGTTTTCAATAAATTGATCGAGAGTGCGATCAATATCAAATGTATCAAATAGCCCACGAGAAGCATCAAGTGCTTTACCAGACTGTTCTAGATACTCATAATATGCTTTAATAAAGTGGACAAATTTAGGTCCTTCTTCCCGAATGAATCCAGGAAATTGACTTTCTATCTGCGAAGATAGTTTGCGATAGATTTCATTGGATGCAACAATTGCCATTTAGAATGCCGTAGATTCGGGTAGACCAGTTTCTCTTGTAGTAGTCGTTTCTCCGACAGTAGCAATCTCGCTTACCGATGCATCGACATTACCTGTATCATCATTCACAACATTTACTGTAGACCCAGAAAGTAGAAGAATCTGATTCCTAACAGGTGATATATTTAATGTAACTGGATTTGCATTGATAGCCATGTACAGCCCATCATATGCAGTTGGCGCAAATGAATTAAGTGTTATAGTTCCTGCAACATAATTTACCGAACCAGCGCGTGAATTAGAGAATATCTTATTTGGACCATCTAGATAATATATCCGTATGTTTTCGTTGCCATCGTCATCTAAATACGAAACTTGTCCCTGGTATGTAAACGCAGTAGATGTAATCGCAGTATTAGTTAATGGAGTTGCAATTGATCTATTAAATGTAAATGTATAGGTATTAGTAGATGTAATAGATGGAATAAATCTTTTTTGTAATGCAAGAGATGCAGTTGAACTTACGATAGAAGCTTCTGAGCTATCGATGTAATCTAGGAATCTAGAGAATCTAAACTTACCGTCAAATCGATTCAATTGCGTCGATTCATATGAAATAACTCTAGTTGCAATTGCAGCACCAATCTGAGATGCTGTATTTGTAGTTATTGTTGGATCATACTGCGAACTAATCGTTGGAACAATGTATAGGAATGTTGGATCTGTAAATTCGACCTGAATGGATTGCATATTATACTTGCGCAGGGTTTCACTGATTCTATTCTGCGTAGACTGAGATATTAATGTTCCGCTATATGGTTTTGCTGCAATATAGACTTTGCCGTAAATAGGTGGTATGTTATCTTCACCACCCCATACGGCCACACCCTGTAGCTCCGGAAATTGACTTAGAATAATGCGTTGATAATCTGAAGTAGTTACCGCACGATTCTGTGTCTGATACTTACGAGGAGCATTGAATCTGATCGAATCGATAGTTTCCTGATCTGTACCACCAGTTGCGCTGTCATTAATACTCAATGTAAAGCTAGTTTCACCTGCAATTAAACCAGTTGCTGTAAAGTTTTTTGCACCATTAGCGCGAGTTGCATTACATACACGATATGATATATTAATTGTGCTATTATAATCTGGACGCTGACCGAGTATATTGTCGCCAAATAGTAGTTTATACTTTGAATCTCTATCTGCTTCTACATAGAATATCTTAGATGATGAATTAATTGTCGTAATATCATCTACAAGCAGATATGTCTGACTATTTGCGCCACTAGTGATAGATACGGTAACGCTACTGGTATCTACACTTGCATTTGGAAGTACGAATACAGTATTTGATGTAGTATACAAATAACGATGAGTTAATGGAATACCTTCAACTAGATCAACAGCTTGAGTAAACACATTTGCAGTAGCCGGTACAGTATAACTTTTTGGTGTTACGAAGATGTAAGATACACCATTAATAACTGAAGTAAATTTTGTGTTCTTAGCAATAGTTAGAGTTGGTGTATTGGCAGATGGTACAGCAGAAGTAAATGTAATCTGTACATTAGCAGTAGCGCCTTTTGCTGATGATGGTGTATATCCAACCAACTTAGCACGAGATACTACAGAATCATAAAACTGGGCGCTATCAATAAATGCTTCTGACGCGGCCATATTAGTATAGAATGCATTATAATATGTGTTATATGCAAGCAGATCAAGTAGAGTGCTGATAGCCGAGTCATTAAAGTCATAATCGGTAAACTCTGACTTTGCTGCAATATAATTTCTCAAATTTAACCGTATCTGATCGAAGCTTAAGCCAGTTACAATTAATGCTGAATTGGCTGCCATTATCGGATTCTTTCAAGGTTTAAATTTAATGTAACAGTTTCGGTAGTATTAATAGGTCTAAAAATAATAGAGACAGCAAGTTCATTACGATCTGGATTTCCACCAAATCTAATATCAAGTAATTGAATCCTTGGCTCAAAGTTAGCTAGGGTAGTTTTAATCACATATGCAATATTATCTCGCGTAGATGCAGTAAAATTCTCAAACAAATAGCCACGAACGCTTGAACCAAACGTAGGTCTATATGGACGTTCATATAGATTAGTCAAAATAAGAAGCTTAACAGCCTGCTTAACAGCCTCTGAGTTATTCTTTACCTGTAACTTACCAGTAACTGGGTGCGCCAGAAACTTCAAGTCAAAGTCTTTATAAATCTGTTGTTTAGTTACCGTAGCCATTTAATACTCCAAGTTATGACTATTTATTCACGAAATAGTACTTGATAATTATTAAAAATGAGTTATAATAACAAATGCGTCTTATACTATACTGGTGTACCGGTAGTAGCACCACCAGGCGTTACTCCACCATGCTTATGATTAACTAATGATATACCACCTGCAATAACATCAACTGTTGTAGTTTGAGTGCCAGTATGAGTGATATCGCCTAAAATAGATAAATTACCTACTATATTAACATTTGCCTGAACTTCTACTGGACCAGTTGAAAGTAGTCGTGTAGTACCATCTACTGTAATATTACAGTTACCTTTTACGTTTAAGTAATCATTACCTGCAATTACTTCATAGTTATTACCAACGATTCGAGTAATTTTATTACCATCTTTATCTATTTCATAAAATGTACCTGATTTATGATACTCATGTATACGTTCATTATTTAGAGTATCATCGTATTCTTTAATATGCCCAGATTCAGTTTCTAGTACATGATTCTTTGGGTATTTGGCATTATAAGCAGATAGCGGCTCAGACCAAGTATCAGTGCCATTGGCAACTGATACACTTTTAGTTATGCTATCGTTCTTGTCTTTTATTACGGCATGCTGATAATCATCTTGATTTCTTGCAAGTCTGTTTACGTCGGGTTCATTAATGCGATCTGGATATTCACCATTAGGATCTGAAAATCCCCTTGAACTTATAACACTTCCCAATTCAGTTGGTATACCAGAGAACGAACCGATAACCATTGGGTGTTGTGCATTTTTACCATCTAGAAAGAACCCAAGTACAGATGTTCCCTCTACATAACCTAATGGAGTCTTGCCGATATCTCCCATTGCAGCAGATTGTTGTAATACTTGTGCCCACGGAAGCGTTTTGATTGGAACTGCGTTGCGATCATCCGTATGCCAACCATAACACCGCACACGAACGCGACCTGCCTTAAGTGGATCATCGCGATCCTCCACTACACCAAAGAACCATATAAATCCATCTAATCCAAGCCATTCACCGGGTGTGCGAATCGCCATTAGTATATCCTTCCCTCATAACCTTTACGCATACATTCCATAACAGTAGCATATGTTCCAGTTGTTGCGTCGATGTTATGAGATACTGCAGTAACTATGTATTTACCTGAAATGAAGCGATCATTCAGAATTTTACCTTCTACTGTATCGTTGGCATCTGGAATAATAATATTTATTGCCTGTCCCGCAATAACATTTGAATTGCCTGGTATAGAACAATGAATACATGTACTACCATATTGCCTCATGGTTGCCCTTTCGATCGACATAAAGTCTTGGCGACGACGGAATATGTTTTGTGCTGTTGTTTCATTTGTTACAATATAATCTACTGTAGCTCCATGTGAATTAGTTACGACGTATCTAGTTTGAGTTGGATTTTTAAAATATCGATTTTCTATCGTATTAAATAATGTTTTATTATTATGTACTGATTCTTTAAAATCTTTTGTATATGAATATGTTTTCGTCTTAAATGTCTTAGTTAGTGGATCAAATGAATTCACTTCATTTGCATATTCCCCATCTAACTGACCATTCAATAGATCAAATGAGTTGTCCATATTTAAGTATCTAATGTTGTTTTGAAGTATATCCTGTGCGCCAGGGGTAGCAGATGATATGTATAGTTCATCCCAGGTAAATGTATGCTTAGGATCGCGGCTATACATCTGATCGATCGTTTCGAAATGATATCCCTCTACAGTCTCATAGAACATATAAAGAGATGCTGGATTCTCAGTTGATTTGGCTTCTTTAGTAAGCTGCTTAATAAATGCGCTTGGAGTAATACCAGTTGCAATAATACTATGAATGCCCTCAGTTAGTTCTGCAGTTACTAGTTTCTTTCCACTAATTGGAGTTAGAAACTCGCTCACTACTGAGGATACTATTTCATGTATTGGCTTATTATATGATCGGTCGACACTAATACTCGCATCAAGCAATTGTTCTTTAGTAACTAGATTTAGTTCATATCTTTCCAAGTCTTGTTTTATTCTTTGCCGGGATGACATCTTGAATACAACAAGGTCTTGCTTCAGTTTTCTAATATTTGGGCTTAAGTTATTGAATTCGCCGACATCCATACTAATAGTTTCACCACCTACAATCGGCAGTGTATTGCGCAAAGTTATACCATCAAGTATTTCAATATTACTTGAAGTGTAAAGAGAAAATATATCTTCATAAAATAGTATAGACATCGCGATATTTGCAATGTCAACTTCTTGTTTAGATACGTCTGTAGTAATGGTTAATTTGCGTATCTCCGCTTTGCCAATTTCATACTTCATTATCTAAAGATATCCTGAAACTGCTGCATTATACCAGGCACAAATGCATTATCTAGAATTTTAATAATTCGTTTACGATTATTTTCATTTTCTTCAAACTCAAATGTAGTGACCGCTCGCCGCGCAGTAGCTGTAAGAGATTGATATGTAGTCTGATCTACTATTACTACTCGTTCTGGAATAATAATAACAGTTGCATCATGCTGCGAATATGATTCTACTCTAGCTTGCAAAATTTGCTCATAATGATGCGTCTGTGCTTGGGCATTACTAATACTACCATATCTTTGTATAATATAATCATTAAATTGCTTATAGTTCAGTGGCCACTGAAAATATGGATCAAACATTTCGTTTGTTAAGAAAAACAGCCAATCTAATTTACTATTGCCATAATACTTGTCTGCCATAATATCTGGACGATCATGATCTTTAATCTCATAATCATAGTAGATAAGCTTATTATTTTTAGCAATACGTTCTAGTGAAAATCTACGAGTAATATCTGTAGCTAACTGTGGATGATTATCATTATAGATATCATAGAATACCGATGGATATGGATTAAAGAAATATGCCATTATCTATTCTCGCTTAAGATATTTTCTTTAGTGACAATTTCAACTTCTTTGAACGTTAGACTGAAAGATATTTGAGTTGGCGCAGGAACATCCGTTGGCGTTTCGCGGGCAAATGATGGCACATTTTCGCTATATTTTACCGAAACCTCTTTTAGTACAGATGGACCTATTTGAAACAAGAACTCCGGATGATGAAAGTCCATTTCAAAATATTCTGGATACTTAAAGAAGTGTTTACCTGCAGATCCGCCTACGGAGACTTTAAACTTAGTGTCTGAAAAGAAATCCTTTTTCGCGACGTTGAAACTTGGAGCCGCAAAATATTTGAACATACCTATAACATCTCTTAGCATTACAGATTCCTCGCGAGATTGCGGTACGAATGTATAACTAAATTGATGCTCTCTGAATCCTACACTCTCAAACAGAACAACTTTATGTGGGTTTCTAGCTATTCCTGCTAGTCCAGCTACTCTTGCTCCAATTGGTCCCGCCCCTTCAATTGCTGCTGAAGCTAATAAATTAGACGCGGCCAGGTCGCCCGTGCCCGCCTTGATGCCCGCCCCCCCTAAAGCGCCCGCCACAGCACCTTGCACGAGCCCCCGCACACCACCTCCTGCGAGAAACCCAACCGCGGCGCCGGCGGCGCCCGCACCTAACATAGCGATCCCAAGGTCGCGTTCTGATCCTTCACCTCTTAAAGCATCAACTAAAGTAGATCCGATCGCACCAATGTCTGCTTCTGTATAATCAATCTGATATTGTGT
>Ga0181357_1000454_pt1 | contig 15436 bp, 16 predicted proteins | sample Fa13VDMM110DN_FD_130094 | JGI IMG/M metagenome (GOLD analysis project Ga0181357, IMG submission 130094) | Freshwater viral communities from Lake Michigan, USA - Fa13.VD.MM110.D.N | ecosystem: Environmental > Aquatic > Freshwater > Lake | place: USA: Michigan | collected 2013-09-24 | reverse complement strand
TTGGCATGAAACCTAATAGCGCATCACCTGCTCCGCAACATGCAACATGTGAAGGTTGCCCTAAGAATGAATGGGGCTCATCACCAACTGGTGGAAAGGGTAAAGCTTGTCGTGAAACACGTCGACTATTAGTTATACCTATTGATGCTTTAACCAGTGCTGATAAGATTAAAGGCGCAGAAGTAGCAGCATTACGTCCACCTGTAACTAGCCTAAAGAACTATGCTACATATGTGCAAACAATCGCTGCAACATTACGTCGTCCACCATTAGCTGTTGTAACTGAGATATCTGTATTGTCTGACGCTAAGACGCAGTTCAAGGTTGCTTTTAGTATGACACGCACAATTGAAGATCAAGATATTTTGCAGGCTCTAATTGCTAGAAGCAAAGAAGAAGTTAGTAATGCAATCGCCTCGGCTGGCGTAGTAACTGAAGTAGAAGCTGAAGCTCCTGCAATACAATCAGATCGTTTCTAAGGGGTTAATTATGGAATCTACAATTACGCAACAAAGCATTGTGTATGTTGTTACTGATGATCTTGATCATTTGTCAGTCCATATAACACTTGAAGGCGCAGAAAAAATGCAATCAGATCTTAACAATGAGTGGTCTACAGTCACAGAAATGAAATTAGAGTTGTGATTGTAGCGTAACCTGACGGGTGAACGCAAAAGCTAGTAGCCCATTTTGAAAGGAATGTATGCGTAATATTATCTATGTATTACCAATCATATTGGCGGCGTGTGCAGCATCTGCACCACCCGTACAGCAGGTAGCTTCCTACGGCCCACCACATGTTCAATTACTCTATGACGGAAAAGTACAACAAATGAGCAGAAATGAAGTAATTAACGCTATTCAAGAATGCGAGGCTAATCGTATGCGAGCTGTGCCTATGCTTACAAAACGAATGATCTCAGGTATGATGTCTGATATTATTGTTGATGTGCAATGCATGCCAAGGTTTATGCCCATATGGTAAAGCAACCTGTATTTCTCGACTTTGAAACAGAAGGCATTGAAGCTCGCCCCAAGTATCCACCTAAGCCTGTAGGCTTGGCGGTGTATGACCCTGAAGGTGTCTACCCAGACGGGTATCATTCATTTGACCACCTGCATAATAATAGCACTTCATTCAGCTTTGTTCGTGATATGCTAATGGACATTTGGGCAAGTGATCGCTCTGTCTGCTTCCATAATGCAATGTTTGATCTAGATGTTATTGAGACCCACTTTGATTTAGCAATACCTAATCCATTGAGGATTCATGATACGTTAATCCTAGCCTTCTTACATGACCCTCATGTCAGGTCTTTGTCACTAAAAGACTTAGTGGTTGAATGGGGATTGGCTGAGCCTAATGAACGTGATGAATTAAAGGAATGGATTGTTACTAATGTACCTGAAGCTAAGAAAAAGAAATCCACATGGGGTGCTTACATTAGCAAAGGCCCAACTGAGTTAGTTGGCCGCTATGCTAAAGCTGACGTGCGGCTTACTTCTTTGTTGTATGACTTTTTGGCTTTGCAAGTTTTACCTGATCAGCAGATTGCTTATACACGTGAAATGGAATTAATTCCAGTGTTACTTGAAAACTCACGGCTTGGAGTTCGAGTTGACCGTGAAGGTTTACTTGCTGCAAAAGAGCAAGCAATATCAGACATTGAAAAAAGTACTGTTTGGGTTCGTGCATTGTTAAATTCTCCTGAGTTAAATGTTGACAGCGATCAGCAGCTGGTTGAATGTATTTATCAGTCTGAGCATTGGGATAAAAATAAAAAGTGGCCATCAACAGACAAAGGCCAGTTACAGGCTACTAAAGAAGCATTTGAAGAGATGCTAACCAATGAATACCTTAGGGATGTTCTACGTTACCGCGCCAATCTATCTACTTGCTTATCCACGTTTATCGAGCCTTGGTTATACGCATCTGAATCAACTGGCAGAATCTTTACTAATTGGAATAGCGTAAGAGGTGAACGGGGTGGTACACGTACAGGTCGGCTATCTTCTACACCTAACTTTCAAAACGCGCCTATTCGTTATCCTAAAGTAAGCATTCCACCTGACTTAGATGTTACGCCTCTACCACTTATTCGTAGCTTTATTTTACCGGATGAGGGGCATAAGTTAATTGCGTGTGACTTTAACGCACAGGAGCTAAGAATCTTTGCTCACTTTGAAGGTGGTAATCTTATGCGTCAGTATCAGGATGATGCAAGGGCTGATTTACATACCTACGCAGCTGAGATGATGACCAAGGCTTCAGGTAGAGAGGTTAGTCGTACATACTCAAAAGGTGTATCATTTGCTATTCTGTATGGCGCTGGCCCTAAAAAAATTAGTGAAATGCTTGAGGTAGATTATGAGATGGCTAAAACATTGATGGACGCTTATACAACCGCTGTGGCACCAGGTCTTAAAGATATGCAATCCACCATGCGCACACGGTATAAGTTAAATCAACCTATTAAAACAATTGGAGGTAGATTAGTTAAGATGGAACCACCTAAGGTTATACTAGGAAGACTAAGAGAGTTTGATTATAAAGGAGTTAATTTATTAATTCAAGGCTCCGCTGCTGATCAAGCTAAGCAAGCCATGTTAGACTATCAAAAGCTACGTAATGGTAGTCGGTTATTATTAAGTGTGCATGATGAGCTTGTAATTAGCGCGCCAATAGAGCATATTGAACGTGAGGCTAATTGCCTAATGAACGCTATGTGTAACGCTGTTGCAATGGATGTCCCTATGGTAAGTGATTACAAAGTAGGTGACACGTATCAGGAGACAAAATGATATTACAACCAAGGTATCCTAAAACGCGTATGGCATCAAGACGTCGTGCGCATCTAAGGAAGTGGACTAAATTCAATGCATTGCAATGCTTTAAAATACGTATAAAATACGGTCGTCGTAAGAACATTCACTGGTGGAGAACATGAGTTATTCAAATTCAAGCATTAAAACGTATGAGCAATGCCCTTTCAAATATAAACTAACGCGCATCGAGCATCGACAAGAACCAACAGGTGACGCCGCAACACGAGGTAAAGCAATTCACAGTGAGTTTGAAGACTTATTAAAAGATGGCTTGCCTTTGTACACTGAAGCAACTGCACACTGGGAAACATACGTAAATGAATTAAAAGCTAAAGGCGCTAAATCTGAGGTAGAGCTTGGCTTTACTAAAGATTGGAATGTATGTGGCTTTTCAGAGAGTATAGTATGGCTTCGTGGAATTATAGATATCCTAGTTATTGATCATACCACAGCATATGTTGCTGACTGGAAAACTGGCAAAGAACGTGATTATGAAGAGCAATTAAAGCTTTACGCCGTTATGATCTTTGCAGCACATCCTGAAGTAACTAAAGTTGACATGGAGATTATTTATACTGATCTAAAGAAAAAAGTAAAGTACACAGCCATAGAGCGTAAGGACTTTGAGGCACTAAAACTATGGGTAGACAACCGCATTAGTCGTATTGAACGTGATGACATTTACGCGCCTAAGCCTAGTTTTGGCTGTAGGTGGTGCCACTTTAGAAAAGATAATGGTGGCCCTTGTAGATGGTAACCAGAGTTATTCTAGAACGAGATCTTGAAGGTTATTTTGCTAGGCAATGTAAGAAAAAAGGCCTAATGACTTTAAAGTTGAATGTTCGATTTTCTCGTGGTTGGCCTGACCGTATTGTGGTATTGAAAGATGGTAAAGTTATGTGGGTTGAGTTAAAAAGACCTGGCGCTAAACTGTCGCCGTTGCAAGTTAAAGTACACTTTGAGCTTAATAAGTGGCACCAAGAAGTATATGTAATAGATTCTAAAGAAGGGATAGATAATGTTTTGGCAACCGCATGAATACCAAAAAGAAGCTGTTAAGTTTCTAGTAGAACGAGGCTCAGGTGGTTTATGGCTTGACCCGGGCTTAGGTAAAACTGCTATCGTTTTATCGGCGTTTAAAGTATTACGCGCCAAAGGGCTTGCAAGTAAGATGCTAGTGTTAGCGCCTCTACGACCTGTGTATGGCGTTTGGCCTGTAGAAGCACAAAAGTGGGAGCAATTTGAGCATTACTCAGTTGGTGTACTCCATGGCAACAAAAAGAATAAAGTCATTAAGCAAAACCACGATATCTACGTTATGAACTACGAAGGGTTGCAATGGCTTTCAAGTACATTAAATGGTAAAGAATGGCCCTTTGATATTTTAGTTGTCGATGAGATTTCTTATTTAAAAAATACGCAGACACAACGGTTTAAAACATTGAAGCCAGCTTTAAACAAGTTTGAACGTCGCTGGGGCCTCACTGGTTCACCTGCGCCGAATAGCCTATTAGACATATTTGGCCCACAGCTTGTGATTGACCAGGGCGCTACGTTTGGCGCCTACATATCAAGATTTCGCACTGAATACTTTTATCCTAGCGGATACAACGGCTATGAATGGAAGTTGCAAGCTGATGGCGAGGCTAGAATACAAGCAAAGTTAGAGGGTAAGGTATTACGCATGGCAGCTTTAGACCATCTAGACTTGCCTGAGCTGGGGTATAACAACGTTATGGTAGTACTACCTCCCGCTGCCAGAAAAATGTATGACGCCTTTGAAAAAGCTTTAACTATTCAAATAGAGCAAGGTGATATCACTGCGGTTAACGCCGCCGTGGCTGTTATGAAAGGGCAACAGATAGCCAATGGTGGTTCTTATTTAGATGGTGAAGATAAAACCAGCGTGCATATACATGACGCAAAGACTGAAGCTGTATTAGAACTTGTAGAAGAATTATCGGGCCAGCCTTGCATTATTGGGTATCACTTCCAACATGACTTAGAAAGACTTAAGCTAGCGTTTCCTAATGCGCCTGTTATTGGCTCAGGCGTTATAGGTAATAAGCTCGATACAATCATTGAAGCTTGGAATACCGGTGAAGTGCCTGTCTTACTTGCTCATCCGATGTCAGCAGGTCATGGCCTTAATCTACAAGGCGCAGGGCACGCAGTTATATGGTACTCATTAACTTGGTCATTAGAAATCTATGAGCAATTCATTCGCAGACTCTGGAGGCAAGGCCAAAAAAACCATATTATGGTGCATCACATGATCGCAAAAGATACAGTTGATGAAGCTATCCTACAAGCTGTGCGGAAAAAAAACAAAACACAACAAAATTTATTAAATGCTGTAAAAGACTATGTACAACGTGATAAAATAACTATTACTTGATTATTGAAAGGAATTGTAATGAATATTACAACTGTAGCACACTCATTTATTTCTCAACCACCTCAGGAGCAACCTATGCCAGCAAATAAGCGCATGCACGTCAAAAAAACTGCCACTATTACATTGTTGGCAACAGAAAACCCAAAGCGAAAGAATACACTAAGCTTTACAAGGTTTGCTTTATATAAAAATGGTATGACTGTTGGCGACTACATTGCAGCAGGCGGTCGTTCTGGTGACGTTAATTATGACGTTGAAAATGGTTATATCAGCATCAGTCATGGGCAAGAGCAATGAACATACTAATAACAGGCGTTACTGAGACGCATACAAATCATCCAAACAGAGCAAGCTCTACAAAGTTTATCTCTATTCCTGAAATGATGGCTACTGCTTACACAAAGCTAGGCTATAGTGTTGACCATCGCGCTATTGAAATGGGAGAAGACCTCTCCATATACGATACAGTCTTTGTATATGTATACCCCTTGGACCATAATGCAATTGACCCTGAGGGTGCCATCTATGCACTGCAACAACGGCCTGATGCATACATTTGCCTTGATGATTGGTCATTTCAAAAGATCTTACCAACGTGGGAAAGCAAAATTGATTTAATGCATTTAATGAATCGTACGTGGCTTGCACCGCTATTCCCTTGGGGTGACATTGATAAGATGAAACTGCCTGTGGCAAACATTATTGCATGGGACCCATCACCGCTATATGAAATGCCACCTGTACAGCAATTGTCATGGCAGCAACGTAAGCAAGAATGGTATAACGCATCACTCTCAAAAGATGCGCATGAATGGGCAGCAAAGCAACAACTAAAGTGGCCTGTATACGCCATTGGCGGTAAAGCATTAGGGCAGCCTAGAATTTTGGAGTCAGATGTTGTATGGCAATACGGCTCTTACAAAGGTGTGCTATGCCCTACATACGCACATGCAGGCTCTGGCTGGTGGAGAGTACGTTACTTACACGCTGCAGCTGCGGGTTGTGTGCTTGGCGGTAACCCATTAGAGTTAAACATGATCGGGCCTGCGTATAGTTATGCATTAGCCGGCTTAGAAATGATGCATGATGATGACTTACGGCACATTGCAATATTACAAGCAAGAGAATTACATATTGCAACTTTAAAAGAAACAATGTACACTTTAGAAAGATTGCTATGATTGTAATACTTGAAGGACCTGACGGCGCCGGCAAGACAACGCTATCAGATACATTACGTCAACAGTTGCAAAATGGTAAGATGGTGCACGTTGTTAAGCATGGCCCGTACACTGACGTAGAGGCAGAGCATTTATGCAAAATCTACTTTAGAGCAATGACACCTGCATTAACATTTGATGACCATGTTATTATGGATCGTTCTTGGCTGTCAGAGCCTATTTACGGTAATACTTATCGCAATGGTCAAAATCGTATTGACATGCCACGTAAACGCATGCTTGAGCGTGCTGCTTTATCTCGTGGAGGTATAGTTATCCATTGCCAGCCTGATTTTGAAGTTTGTGCTAAAACATTTTCACGTCGTACTGACGAAGAATACTTAGATACCTTACTGCAATTGGAAGCTGTGTATGATGAGTATGAAGCTTTAGGGCTAATGACAGCGTTGCCTACAATCCACTATGACTATACACGTGACACAATTGATGAGTTAATAAGTAAAATTGATTACATTTACGCATCAAGGCAAAACAGAGCAAGTGGTGGTGGTTGCTTTAAGGAAGGTAATATCCTTATGTTGTGCGATAAGGGCCCTAGAACCAACGTAAAAGAATCTGCAGTAGTTATACCTTTCATTAACTTTAATGATGATGACGGCCCTAGTCGTATGCTTGCAACCACATTACAGAATGAAGGCGTCATGGAAAATGAAGTCTATTGGATTAATACACAAACTTATACTGGCTTGCCAACTGATCCAAGCTTTATTGCAAAACTAAAACCTAAAAGAATTTTTGCGTTAGGCAACAATGCGTATACATGGGCTTTACAACATCAAATCAAAGCTGTAAAATTACCACCACCTTTGCATCACATGCAAAATTATCCCGATCAACCGTATCACATCACAGAGATTAATTATGGAAATTTCAACACTGTATAACGAGCATGACTTAATTCAGCTGTACCAATGCCTTAAAGAGTATGGGCACTGGACTACGCCTCGAGGTGAAAAGACTCTTGAGATTGAAAACTTTACTTACACAATGGGGCCGTATGTTCGATTCAATTCTTTTGCAGGTCGTAACTTTAATCTCAAGTATCTCAAGCGCGAAATGGCTTGGTATTTGCGTGCTGACCCTACAGATTTATCTATTACAGAACATGCTGCGCAATGGGGCAAGATCGTGGTTAATGGAAAGCTTAATAGCAATTATGGTTCTTATTGGTTTGGTAAATTTGGTGTACAGCATATTGTAAACGTTTTGCAAAACGACCCGATGAGTCGCCGTGCAGTCATACCGATGTATGGCACTGATGTTGACCACATGGATAAAGAAGCTAAAGATGTGCCTTGCACTATTGCTATTGAGTTTAGATTGCGAAATGGTAGATTAAATACACGTGCCATCATGCGTTCTCAGGACATTCTTTGGGGCATGGCCAATGATCTACCCACATTTAGTTTCCTACAGGAAATTGTAGCAACGCTTTTAAACGTACAGTTAGGCACACTAACAGTTTCTGCAGGTTCATTCCACGTATATGAATCTCGTATGGATATGTTTAACGCAATCATTAGCAATAAAACATTAGAGCCAATTGTTGACAGGCCTCCACGTATTAATCGTTATGAGGCACACAATCTTATTGAAAAATCAATTAACCCTACATTCGAGTTCTCAAAATGGCTAATGAACATATAACGTTGCAACTAGAAGCTGAATTTAGAGACGTTGCATTACGCATGTTGCGTGACGGTAATGGCATGAATAGTATTATTACCGCGTTGCAAGAAATTAAAGTAGAGATGGTAACAGCGTCGCGATACAATGATGCTATACGAGATGCGTTGTATAAACCATAAAAAAAGACCCCCTTGCGGGGGCCTAAATTATTTCTTAACCCAGAAACCATAAACCATTTTATGTGAGCAATCCCATGTATCTTGTGGGGTGCCATCTATGACAGCTACGTAATGTCCAGCCTGTCTTGCAATTACAGTTCCTGAGTGTATATCACTACATCGAGCTTTGCGACCTTCAAACTTTGGTGCTGATACCCAAATCCAACCTAGTGTCTTAAGTACATCAGAATAGATTTCTTTGGAGATACCATTCCTAGCTGATTTTGCATTGCCTGCTTTTTTGTTTGCATCTGCAAGTAAACCATAAGCAGTTTTGTAATCCATGCCTAAAGCTATTGCAATTGCTCTGGCACCGCAGTCACCTGCAGAGCCTTTATAGCCAGCCAAAGCTCGACCACCATCATTAAATTGATAGGGCATATATACCTTTCAATAGTCAAATTATTAAAGAACAGTTGTAGCATTTTTTTCAGCTACAAGTATATTATACCACAAATTAGAATATTTGTAAACAATTGAATTTTATTCTTGTGGCGGTTTAGTCTTTGGTTGACTAAAATACTTGTACGCTTCATACGCCAGTGGAGGAACTGACATTGCAGCGCCTGCAATTTTAGCGTAAGGGTTAGGGGCCATCATTAATGCGCCGCCTGCTCCACCAAGCATGCCCATAGCGCCGGCAGTTTTGTCGCCTCTTTGATATTGTTGCGCGCCTTCCATTAACTGCGCGCCGCTTAATCCTCCGGCTAAAACATTTAAACCTGGAATTTTATTAATAGCGTAACCAGCCTTTTGCAGCATATTCATTTTTTCTGGCACAAACTGTTCTGCTGTAGTTGCTGCACGTGTTACTGCGTCTTGTGCCATAGCTAGTTTTCTGCCTGCTTCTTTCTCACCTGCGCTTACTGCACCGGGAGCGCCAAGTGCGTCATACTTTAGTTTTGATTTAGCGGCGTTACTTTGCGCTTCTGCGTACGCTGCTTCTAACGCTGCAACTTTTGCAGCAGCAGCTCTATGCGCAGGTGACATGTAGTTTGGGTCAATGGTGTTAGGTATTAACATACCTTGCCCGGCTTTGTTTGTTACGTTAGTTACGTTAAACCGATTTGCTATTTCTGGCGGTAAAGCCTTTGATTGATTGTACAGACGGGCGGACTCAGTTGACGAAGCGCCTGCTGGTGATAGACCACCCACTACTTTTTCATTCCATCTACCTCCACTTGATGCAGGGTCAATAGCTTTATTAATTGTCTCAGGTAAAAACTTTGCTTGCTCTAGTTTAGCAGCTTCAAGTTGCTTGCCAATAGTTTCTAATTGACGTTGTGAGTTTAATAACTCATCCATTAGTGTATCAACGTTTGCTGTCTTTAATACTTCTTGAAAGTTTAACGCCTTACTTCTTTTGTCTGCAATTGCCTCAGCTGTTGTTTGCTTTGCAAGTAACGCATCGTATTTCTTTTGCGATGTTTGTGATGGCGCTGGAAGTGTAGGCGCTCTTGTACCAATTGCAGCCCCTGCCACGCCGCCAATAACATCACCTGTTAAAGTTTTACCGGACTCTGGCATAGCTGCAGCAACTTCATTTAACGTAATAGGCGGCTCATTTAAATCGTCAACTGTGACTGTGCCTCTAGGCGGTTCTTTTACATCAACAACAGGCGGGTCAAACAAATCATCTTTAGTCTTTGCCATATGCTTACCTATATCCGAATGTAGTTGCTAGTTCATCTCTTTGCGTACGGTGCCGCCCTAACGCATCAGTATAACTTGAGTTGTCAAAGAATGAGCCTGGGTCTTTGCCTTTGTTTGTCTTCTCCCAGTTACGTAACGCAGTGTAATGCTCATTACGTAGTCTTGCATCAAGTATTTGATTTCTTGCAAAGTAGTCAACGTTCTTAATTGTATTTTCAACAGTTGGCATTGGAGCGCGTAAGAGTATTGCGTCGTTGTTACTTGGATTGGCGCCTAATAAGCCTTTGTTTGCTTTTGCGTTCATTAAGAATTGTGTGCCTAAAATTTGATATGCGCGTTCAAAGTCATTCCAATCTTCTTTGGCAAAGTTCTTATACCTTGAGTATACGTCAGTTGGTATTTTCAATTGCGCAGTAAAGATGTTAGTAGTTAAGCCTACGCCTTCTTTTGCGGCAGCTGCTAAACCATTTAATAAGCTAGGCTCATTTTTAAAGATGCCAAACACTCTACGGTCAGGATCTTTTTTGGTAGCGTCACGCTTAAGAATACTACGTAAGTCAGTTAAATCACTAATTGAGTCATCATTGAATTTTGGTGGAGCTGCGTAAATTGCGCTTTGCATTTCAATGAAAGGCTTTTCAGTTTCTATAACTCGAGTCTTTTCAATTTCTCGTTCTTTTTCAATGTCTTTACTGCGTTGCTCGTTTCTACCTTTAATTGATAAATTTGAGTACTTATCGTTGCTAGCTAGTAACGTAGGCGCGTTGTCTGTTGTGAGTTGACTTCTATTAAACATTGGCGTTGGGTCAATAGGTTTACCATCTTTACCAATAATACCAAATTCTAGGTGGGGCCCAGTTGACTTGCCTGTTGAACCAAGTAACCCAATAACTGTGCCGTTAGTAACAGGGTCGCCTTCTTTAACAGTCGCTGAGTTTAAATGCGCGTAATAAGATTTTGAACCGTCAGTGTGTTGCACTACAACTCTGGTGCCATACCCATCGCCTTTATCGCTAGCTTGTATAACTTTACCTGGGATACGCGCCTCAACCGGTGAGTCTATTGTGCCTACAAAATCAATGCCTGCGTGGAATTTTTGTGTTGTCTTATTAATAGGGTCAGGGCGCATTCCAAAGCCACTAGAAATTTTAGCGTCTTTAACAGGAAAGTCTATGCCTGAGCTTTCTGTTGTTGGCGCGGCTGCAGGCGGTACAGCTGCTGGAGGCGTACTTACTGGCTGAGGTAGTTTCATACCTTTTATTGATGAAGGGGATAATAATGGTATAACATCGGAGCCTGATGTTGCAATTATTTCTGCAGCTTTATTTTGTTCAGCGTCTTGTTTATTTAGTAAGTCTGCACGTTGTATATCCATGCCAAATGCATCTTTTAACGCCGATGCTAGCTCAGGGTATGCCATACGAACTGATGTGTATACGCCTGGTGTTAGTTTATTAATTAATGAAGGGTCAAGCGTGCCTGCCTTAATATCCTCAGTTAATTGCGTAGGCGCCATACCAAACGTTTGCGCAACCAAGTTTAACGCTTTTGATTGATTAGACATTTGATATTTTTGACCAGCTAGTTGCGCACGCATCATAGCAATCCCTGGCTCTTGCTCAGTTCGACGTTGTTGTTGCGCACCTAATGCAGTACTGGTACGACCAATGGCTTCACCTATGCCACCTGTTTTGCCTGGGTCAAGGAGTGATCCTGCCAACTCAAAATAGTTTGGCTGATTTCTTTGCTCTAATGACGCTAAAACTTTTTGAATAGCATCAGTATATTCTTGTTGCCCAGATGGGTCTAAGCTTATGCCGCCGGGCATTGCAGGTAGTGCTGTAGGTAGTGCCATATTATTTCCTTAAGCTTTGTTTATGCATTATTCCGGAAAACCTGGGTAGACATTATCGTCGTCAATAAAGTCAAAGTCTCTATCAGTTCCACCCCCACCTCCGCCTATAGGATTGCCATCTACACCTACAATTTGACCATCAGAGGTTGTATAAGACCCATCTCCATTTGGTGTAGCAGCTCGACCATCAGGCGTTCTTATTGGGGGAAGATTAGTTTCATTAGTTGATGTACCTGTACCGCTAATATTAAACAGCTTTGATAGCGCAGTTAACGCTGCATCACTTGAGCCTGACAACCCTCTTCCAATTGCATCACCTAGTTTTGTCTGACTAATACCTGCGCCTAACGCGCCAAGTCCTGCAATTTGCTGTAGTGGCGACGCTGCGTACGCGCCAGGGATCGGGCCTGTGTATGAAGAGCCTGTTGACGTAGGAATTGTGTAGCCACGTAGTAACTGTGACTGGTTTGTTAATTGCTGCATTGGGAATAATTGCTCGTTCTGTGCAATAGTTTGCTTTTGTCCGCCCATCGTGGCTAGTGCATTAATGTCGCCAAGTCCGAGTTGTTGCGTTGAGCTTGCAAGGTTACCGAGTTGTTGTGAAGCTGCAAGACGATTTTGCATATCTTGCTGTAGTGCTTGTGCTTGCTGTGCTGTAATACCGAGCTGAGCATTTGCTATCGTATCGCCTAGTGCAGCAGCGCCACGTTTAGAACCAAACTGACCTGAGCCTACAATACCTGCAGTTGCTTGTGGTGCTAGGTTCCTTGCTATATTAGCCTGCCCAAGATTACCGATGGCTTCAGATAAGTTTGAACTACCTACGTTTTGCGCTAAGTTAATCGCATTTTGCAGTGCAGATTGATAGTTACCTACGTTTTGAGATGTGCGATCAAATGCCTGATTTTGTAAATCAGTTGCGCCTACGTACTGAGCGTTCTGTGCTGTACTGGCGCCTTGCTTTGCTAACTGATTTAAGTAGTCAGTGTAGAATTCCGGCGCAGCAGTAACTTGCTGCTGAGTGGTAGTGATATTAGGCAGTGGCGCGCCTTGTGTGAACGAGCCTCCTCCTGAGCTTGCTGTACCTACAATTGGTGCAGGCGTATACGCAGCTGTTTTAGCGACTGGGACTTGACTTAGAGGATTAGTAGCCATAGGTGTTGTTCCTGTAGGTGTTGCTGTAGGTGTTAATGGGTTTCTTTGTGTTGGCATGAGCTGTTGCTCAGGCATTGGCAATTGCGTATCAGTACCTTGTGTAAGAGGAGAAGAGATTTGTGGAGGGCTTGTAAATTGTTTCTGTGCATTAGGGATACGCACCATTTCGCCATCAACCATGTTAAAACCCATAGGAACTCTACCTGCGTCTGGACCTTCAAAAAATGAACGTGCAGGAATCCGTTGTGGTTGTTGTGGTGCAAGGTCACTTAATTTACCAGTTATATTACTTGTATCTTCATTAAAAAAATTATTACGCATTAAAGGCATATTGCCTTGAGGTTGTTGTGCAGTATTTGCATTACCAAGTGCGCCTTGAACAATTGCAGGTGGCTTGCCTTGATTATTTACATAATCTTGCATTTCATCTAAAGATTTAGTTTGACTACCACCCATAGTGTATGAATTAAATTTTTGTGTTGTTGGGTCATAACTCCAACCCCCTCCTGCATCCATTACGCTACCTGCTCTATCTTTTTTCAAAAACTCTTGAATATTTTGAGGTAATGACGCATCATTCTTAGCATAATCTGTTGGCTGTGTTGGCGTTGAATTAAAGTTACCGCCTAAAATATTTTTAAGTGCTCCTCCAAAATTAGGGTTTGCAATAGCTTTGTTATTTTGTTCTGTTGTTCTTTGTTGTATTTGCTCAGGAGGTAAAGTTCGCTCACCTCCCATTAGAATAGATGGGTCATCAATTACACCTGGCCTATATGGGCTAAATGTTGGTATACCAATATTAGAATTATCTGTAGGATTGAAAGGCATCATGCCTTGAGGTTGTTGTCCTATGCTCGCAGCAAATGGGTCAATTCCTGCATATTGTTTTTTTAGGTCTGTATATATTTTATCAGGAGTATCTGTATATATTGGTTTTGATGTTTGTGGCAGTCCAAAATTAGTATTTTCTGTAGGTGCATTGTTTGGCTCGGTTAGCGAAAGACTTATCTGCTCGTTAGGTCGCCACTGACCACTTGAGTAAAACCACTTGCCATCGTCGCTTGTTGGTGGGGAATACTCGCTTTCAGGGGGCGCAAGACTTCCGCTTGGAGGCTGTAAAGGTGTTAGTGAAGGTTGCCCTACAGAAGGTATTGGCTCTTCATCTGCAGGTAGACCTACTGCTTGTCTTAATAATTGTTTTGCTAAGACATGATTGCCTGCTTTAGCAGCTTGTAACGCATCGGCAGATGTTGGTCTTTTAGGCATAGTTGCGCCTTGCGGTTGCTGTCCAATACTAGCTGCAAAGGGGTCAGTGCCTTGAGTAGATTGTCCACCCCCAAGCCTATTCATTTGTGAATTACTCCAATCTTCATAGGTCGGATAAGAACCACCTATATTAGCCTGTTGGTTTATAGAATTCAAATACGCGTTTTGCGATATATCAAAAGTTGACGGTTGATTGAAAGGCATCGTATATTGAGGCTGTTTTTGTTGAGGTTGTCCCATGAAATTAATTTGTTGTGCATTAAGTGGATTACCTAATGAACCTTGAATAGCATTTGGGTTTGTTGCGCTTATTTCATTACCATAATTAAATTTATCGTTGTAATTAATATCTGGCCCAATAGGTCTCCAATTTGTAGAATCAGGGCGATATGAATATTCACCTGTGGGTTGTTGTCCTAACCCTGAAAATCCTGTATTTTGTGGCATGCTTGTTGGCAAAGCACCCTGAGCAGGAGCTGAAACATCATTTCCCATGGATTGACTTGGGTTTATCGATGCGCTTGCGAATGCTGGATTAAGTGCCATATTATCCTCTAGCGTGACGTTTTAGTGCTTCTTTCATATATGCCAATGGTGAAGCTTTAGGCGGTATCTTATCAACTGGTGCTGAGCGCTTATGCTCTCTTGCAGCTTCTCTAAAGTGGTCGAGGAGCTGAGCACCTGCATCAGATGAGCCATTCCCTAATGAAGCCACAGTATCAGCGTCAAAAACATACTCACCATCAGCGAGCATAGCAGGAATATCATCAGACTGTCCATCACCAGCACCTTTCACGTAATGCCCTGTTGTTCCTGTTTTAAACTCAGGAATATGCCCACCGTCTTTAAATCCCATTGTATTATAAGCGGGGGCACCTAGTAATTTTAAACCAGAAGACATCAACGCGCCTGTTTGTTCTTTGTCACGTAGCTTTTTAAGATGCGTTAAATAGTCATCCATCTTAGCGCCACCGCCTGTTGCGTACCCTAGCATGCTAGAAGCTGCTGAGAACATCGGCGCTCCATACGATGGATTAGTTCCACCTTTATCTGCAAGCATTGTTTGAAATAACGTGTTGTATGGGTTTGACTGTTGCATATTTCCGCCTGTTGCTTGTTGAGGTATTTGTGGTGATAGCGCTGAAAGACCTGTTGGCCCCGATTGCCCAGATAACTGTGGCGCAATCATCGATAG
>Ga0181357_1000452_pt1 | contig 15475 bp, 17 predicted proteins | sample Fa13VDMM110DN_FD_130094 | JGI IMG/M metagenome (GOLD analysis project Ga0181357, IMG submission 130094) | Freshwater viral communities from Lake Michigan, USA - Fa13.VD.MM110.D.N | ecosystem: Environmental > Aquatic > Freshwater > Lake | place: USA: Michigan | collected 2013-09-24 | reverse complement strand
GGGATCAGCTGGCGCTGGTAGTTCTTCCTTTGGCTGGGTGTTAGCTTCTTTTTTTTCGCGTTCCCATTTTAGACTCTCGGTTGCCGATAACAACATCATCACGGCCAATGGGTCAAACACCAGTACCAGTATAATAATTACCCATCTTACTGCCCGTTCCAGGGTATTGATGTCTGGGTTGTCTCCGTAGATAAATGCTGCTATGTATTTGATTGGTCCAACTTCTGCTTCAACTTTGCGAACCTCTGCTGCCACGGGCGCTCGATCTTCCACAAGCTGGCTAACTTTTTTCTGCTCGGCTTCGATATCGGCAAGTAGTCTGCCACGTTCCTTCTGCTGCCCTCTACGAATCTGTACCGCTTTATCGGCACCCTTTTCATCCGATGAGCGGCCCATGACCTGATCCACTGCCTCATCCATCTGTTTGAGCGCCTTGCGATTGACATCTATATTGTCCTTCCCGGTTTTGATCTTTTCGTCGTAGATGGCAATCTCGGCTAACACTGTTCCGCTAACTAGCCCTTGATCGCTGTGAGCCTTGCTCAAAAATCCAAAAATGCCCATGCTAGTAATCAGCATGAGCACAGCAACTGCCGATACCAAGTAGGCCCGCATGGTGAAGTGCACTCGCGGCCAGTATTCATGCAGCCATACCGTGACAGTGAGCTTGGCAACCTCGAGGATAGATCCCATGATTAGAATGGGGACAACGGCACCGGCGAATATGGCACTTAGGCCTATTATACTATAAAACGCAGCAACTGTGCTAAGGCACAGCGCCACCAAAAACATTAGATATGTTAAAAACATGGTAAAGTATTTACCGGGGGGCCTGTGTATGATCAGTGAGTATAATAGAAAAGCCACCCCGGGGTGGCTTGTGATTGGAATATACAGGATTAAAGCTTTTCGCCTGCTTCAAATCCACGGAATCTCAGGAATCTCGGGAACCGGAGACTGTAGCTTCCGTCTTGATTTTGTGTAACTGCGTCAGCTTGGATTTCACTAATCTGACCAAGTAGCTTAGGCCTTGTGGCCCACAAGCGGCTGCGATCATCATCACTATAGCCAGTACCAACATTAACTCGAATGGTTCGATCATTATCAACTCCTTCAAAAATTATAGCGCCCAAACGGCCTGCATTGCGCCCTGTTCCTTCTTCAAACCCAACAATAGTCAGGTCTACTGTGATAGTCGGCTTCCATTTCATCCAAAAGCTTGACCGCTTGCACTCATACGGTGCATCAACAGACTTGATCATGATGCCCTCATAACCTTGCTTGACTGACGCATCGGCAAACTGCCGCATGATACTGTGCCCTTCGGCGGTACCAAGGTCGACTTCCATGCCCGGCATAATGTGAACGTTCGGCACAAACATTTGTGCCACCCGCATTTTTTCCAAGAGCTCAATTCGACGATTCTGTGGGGTGTTCCAGAATCCTCGTGTAAAATCCTCGCGTGGCATGACATCGAAAATGTAATAATTACTGTCCGATGCATCAGCATCGCGCTTGCGATGTGCTTGTTTCATTAGGGCTTGAAAACTATCCCCGATGATTTCTCCATCCAGCACAAAGTCAGTAGGTCGACCAAAAGCTGCAATGCCCATTTCACGACCAGATTCGGCCAATTGCTTTTCAATGTGAGGGAAGTTGACAAATGCCTTGCCGTTGCGGCTAAACAAGTTTACTGTACCCGATTTATACACCATGGCAATGACACGCACCCCGTCTAACTTGCACTCAAGACGCTTGCGCCCGATCATCTTGTTGGGTTGATCTGTTGAGTCTTGCGCTAACTGGCATTCAAAGATCGGGATAGCCCAAGCTGTTTTCTTGAGCACTTTGTTCAGGGTCTTGTCTGTAACACCACAGCGCAGATCTTTGATGATCACGCGGCGGGCCAGCCCGTTCCACTCAGTACTGCTAAATCTCTTGCTCATGGTGTCAATTGCATCACGAGCACGATTGCCTGTGACACTACGAGTGCGTAAGCCCTCCAGCATGCCCCAGAACTCTACCCAAGGATTCTCGCGATCCACTAAGTCCACAGTCTCGGGCACTTGCCGAACGTTGTATACAAAGAACGGGTGGTAAGCCAGGTAACAGTTGTATAAAAAGCATTGGGCGCTGGTGCTCCCAATGCGGGAAGCCACAAGAGCTTTTTCAATTACGCCTTCTTTGTAAAGACGACTATCCGAGCTTTCGAGATCTCGAATCCAATCTGCTGCCACTTTAACACCATTGCACTGATCCAACGCGGTATCGATCACAGGCACACCTTTCTGTAACTATTTACAGTATTATAACACAAGATGAATTATTGGTCAACGACCTGTGGCCGGGATTTGAGTATCTGATTGTACACCAGAATTGTTGAGTGTAGCAATATTGCGGGCCTCGCGCATGGTTGCAACAATGGCTTGCCCAGTTTGGGTAGCAGTGTTGGCAATTGCCTCGACAAATTGAGCAGGTCCTTCAAAGGACACAGCCTTACCAATATCATGCAACCCGGAACCAAAGGATTGGATAATACCAGTTGTGCCGAGATTACCAACTTCGGCTAGTACTGTCCAATCGACTCCGGCCAAGGAAAGGTTATTGTTTTCTATATCAATCTGAAACATCATGGTATCAATGTTACTGGTAGTAGTGGACACAATAGTGGGATAACTGTTTGCAATGTTTGCAATTTCTGCAATGGTCGCCGGAAGAAGGCCAATGCCCGACGGGACACCCGGGCCAGTAAATGCTATCTCGGCATTGGCATAAGTACCGGCTGCTGGCCCGGTAGGGATAATCACGTTACCACTTGGGGTTGCCAATGCAAGATTCATATATGCATAAAGTCCAGTACTGGCATTTGTTAACACAGTTAAATTACCAGTGTTGTTTAACGTAGTAATGTCCGCGGTCAGGTTGGCCAATGGTTCAATAAAAGAATTACCAGTCAAGGAGCCCATGAAATCATATATGGTCAAGGTGGCATTAGCAGTTGCCCCGGTAGCAAGATTGCCCACCAAACTGTTTGTTACCGAAGTTGGTATTGGAGAACTAAGATTTCCTATTAGACTAAAATCTGCACTGGATTCAAGGGTCGATACTGTGTTAGCAAAGGCCGGCAAGGTAGAAGTTTTAATACTTTTCACCTGTCCTAAACTATTCCGCAATGCAATATTGGCAGCAGCTTGGTCTGGAGGGATAACACGACTTAGTTCAATATAAGCAGTGGTAGTGGGGTAAGCAGCAAATAATGCACTGTTTACTGTCGTGCCTGTATAGATTAGTACCTGTACTTGTTGATTTGGTGACGTAGCTGTGTTTGACGAAATCTGTGTAACCAATGTGCCGTAACTGGTCGGGAATATCTTTAACGGATCTAGTAGATCAGCTGCTGTGGCGATACCCGGTGTGGTTACTGCCAGTAAATTTAAAATCTGAGACAGGTCACTGCCGGTGATTGTAGTAAGGGCAGTGTATATTTTTTTATTAAGCTTGGGAGTTACAGTGCCCAAGCTGTTTGATTCAGTAATGTCACTTTGTGTGACCCCGGCAAACAACAACGCTGTGTATATCGCCGGTATCACACCGCCCACCGCTGCCATTTGTTGGAGCAATGCAGCAGGTTGTCCCAGATTTGCCAAGTTACCAAGATCGATTAAGCTTCCTAGCTTTCGTAAGTCGGCACCAAACTTTTCAAAGTCTGCGTTAACATTGCTGACGCCGCCCGATGTTAGTGCGTTCATGTCAGTAAAGGTTGAACTTATTAAATCACTATTGGTAACTGAATTCAATATCGTGTTGGTGCTGACACGATATCCTTCACTACTGTAATAAATCTGTGTAAAAATTCCCAGATCGTAACCACTGCCATTGATGTTGCCCAAGAGTCGGTTAATCTGTGTGTCTATGACTGTTGTAGATCCATAGATGGTGTTACCGTATGCTGCAGTCATGTTAGCAGTATAGTCGCTAGGGATAGCATCAGTCAGGGCCGGAAAGGTTGTATTCCCTAGTGTTACAATTGAATTAAATGTTGATTGTGATATTACATTTGCAGACACAGCTGGTATTGCATTGGCAATTACCAAAAGAATATCTGCAACTGGTTCAACACTGGTGTATTGATCAAGCCCGGTGATGAGATTGGGATTAGGATCTAACCCCTGGTTCAGAATCAAACCATTGGTTGCTATCAACATTAATGGACTATAGGTACCGTAACTCATAGTTTACGCTATCACGTCGGCTGAGCCTGTGTTTAAAGTAGTGCAACTTGGTATCAACACACTACCAATAATAGCAATCGGTCGGCCATTTACTAGCACAGTTGAATTCCCAGTGCCAATTTTAGAAGTGTGAACTTTTTTCCCGAATTGATGTGCTGCAATACTATCGTCAACTCGGGCGCAGGCTTTTCCGTTAACCAGCACATCTGGACTGCCGGAGTTGACTTTAGGAACTCCGACGTGTGGAACACCGGTACTACCTACTGTTGCAACTCCGGGCATGATCTGGTCCTTGGTTATCCAGTAATAATCGATCTTGAAATTGGTACAATACCGGTTGTGGCCTGGTACCAATTGGTGCGAACATCCTCGCGTGTTTCGGCGATCATTACTATGTTGTTAGTATTTAGCCGTACATCTTGCTCCATTTTTGCACTAAACAGGCCTGGCATCATTTGCAAGCCGTTAGGGCTAAGAGCGCACAAGATAGGGTGAGAAACAATCAAGTGATCGTCGGAGATGGAAACAATCTTAGCGACAATTTCCTCGCCTGTGGTCATCTTGAATGTATAAATTTGGTTTACTGATGGTGTAGTCATGTATTAATTTAGTTCAATCGTTGCCGTAGCTCTGTAAAACCGCCCACGTATTCATTGTCCAAAAAGATTTGTGGTAGCGTGCGTGCTGTCGGTACTGCCTCTAGCAGTTGCTCCCGCGTCCAGTCTTGCATGATGTTGCGTTCTTCATAATCAATGCCGCGGGCGTCTAACAACGCCTTGGCTTGTACACAATAAGTGCATTGGTCCCGGCTCCATACAATAGCTTGCATTTGTTTTTCCTTATTATAAATTGGGTAACTGATCGTAATCTATCGAGTCAGACATAATGCCTATCACGTAGTTGGTACTTTCAGATTCTTGCAGTGCTGTTTGCTTCTTAGATGTATCGCTGTGCTTGTTGAACCAAGGAATCGGGGTCGACCTTGGTGCTGGCTCAAGATACTTGATGCCAATATCCTTCAAGGCGCCGACTGCGGTGTAGTCCACAAAGTCCTTGAGGATGTTTGCGTTGAGCCCAATTACTGGTCCTTTGTTGAACAAGTAGTCAGCCCACTCTTTTTCTTCTCTGATCACATCCAGGTACAACTGGTACACATCATGCTCACATTCGGCTTTGATAGCAGCAAACCTGGGGTCGTCCTTGATCACTTGATTGATCAAATACGCAGTCCAACCCTTGTGCAGCAGCTCGTCCTGTAGGATAAGGCCAATGATATTACCGTTGCCGATGAAGATCTTGTTCTCTACCATGGCCAGACTGGTGGCAAACGACACCATAAATCTGAATGCTTCCAGTGCGTAGCTGGCATGCAGGGCCATCCAAATTGCCCTGACATGTTCAGTTTCGTCAACCGGCTGTCCTAGATCCTTTGCACAGTTTACACGGTGCAAGTCGTTGTAGTACTGACCCACACTGCTGGCCATGTCTATAATGGCCTGAGTGTCGTGAATTGTATTAAACACATCCTTGGGAACATTATAGATGTTACGAATAATGTGACTGTAGCTCTTGCTGTGGATGTTGGTTTCAAAGAATGTCCAGTTGTAGATCAGGGCCTCTAACTCGGGCAAACTGACAACAGGCATGAATACCTGGCTGGGTGCACGACCCTGCAAGCTATCCAGGGCTGTTTGTCTGAGCAAGTTGCTGGTGAAAATGTGCTTTACTGATTCACTAGCGTCTTTGAAGTCGTTGGCATCCTTGCTTAGACTAATCTCTTCGGGTTGCCAAAAGAACCCACGTGCAGTCTCTTCGAACTTGGCAATCTTGGGATACTTGACTTCTTCGAACCTTTGGATAGTCACAGGGCCGGCCGGGTCCAGGAACATCGTCCGATTAAGGTAGTCTGTTTTAGTTTTTAAATCATATTGTTGTCTTGACATTTTACCAGTGCCTGATTGTGTTGGCTATAATAAAGCCACAAGTTATAACATGTATTATAACCCAAAACGTCTTGAAAAACAAGGCTATTCGGGCTTCCTGAAGAGTTAATATAGGCACGCCCGGGCGATCATGATCTGACTCACCCATCAAATGCCCAGTGGCTCGTGCCCAAATCTTTTCAAGACTGTTCATGTTTTATCTTAGTTGCCAGGTGGGTTTTGGATGGGCAGACTTACTGGATACTGAGAGCAAATATCGGGATTTCCCTGTCCTGCTTCTGTTAAGAACGTAGTTGCTGCTGGCACCTGTCCCGTTGGGCACGAACATACTGCGATACCGTCGGCACCTTTAAGGCAATTCCAACTAAAACAGTTGCTAGATTTATTACCAAGATTCAAACTAGCATCGCATTTTTGTAGCGTTGCTTTCATATCTTTTGGCTTTTTGCTAAAGTCACTAGCCTCTTGTGGGTAGAAAAGTTTAGGAGCAAATAAACTCCAAACATGTTTATCATCAGTAGCAGTGCATGACCCTTGCATATTGCCTGCAGCGGTATCAGCAATTGCACGTCCTTTAAGTATTGGGCAACGGCATTCTACCTCTGGATATGTTATACCGGAGGTGCCGGTAATTGTTTTTCCGGTGGGCTTGCAAGTAGATGCTGCACACAATGCATAGTGCCCGTCACATATGGTAATGCCTTTGGTTTGTGCTTGTGCATTAAACGCTAAAATAAATCCTAATATAACTAATAATTTTTTCATTTCAATTTTCCTTTGTTAGATTTCGCCAGCAGCGTCAACTTCGATGTTTGTCACGCCGAAATAAGATTCTGCTTAACATTATGTTAAATCTCTTTGTTTACGTTTATTTTCTTCTCTAATCGTTGCCGCAATTCTCATTTTTGCCTTTGCTTCTTCTGACATTGTTTTACCTTGGCGAGACAAAGACATCTTTGCTTTAGTTTCGTTAGACATTGACTTTCCAACCCATGGACCAACTCTTCCTTTAGATTTTTCAGAAAGTTTCTTTCTTGTTTCTTCAGATATACAAGGTCGATTTTTAACAGCTTCTGACATTTTCTTTTTAGTTTCCTCGGTAAATGTTCTTCCTTTTTGTGCGGCAGACATTCTCGCTTTTGTTTCTTCTGTGCGTTTTTGACCGACTCTTTTTTTGGCGGCTTCTTTTTGTATATCAGGATTACGTCTATTAGGATTATTATCGCCTGACATAGATTCGGAGTACTGCCTACGCAACCAGCCATATGCTTTATTATTTCTTTTACCGTTATTAATCATAGATCCAGTAGTCATATTCATTGCGGCATATAACAACTTTTGATTGCCTGGATAGATTTTACATAATAGTAAGTGAGCAAGATAATGTTCTTCAGGATATAATTTAATCAAGTTTTCTTTATTATCTAATCCACCAATGCAACGGGGCAGGATATGATGTTTTTCAACATACCCTGTTCGTGTAATTTCACGATTTATTAAATTATTATATATTTTTTGATAGTCCATTATAATTTGCAGGCCAAACAATCTTCCTCGTCATCAAAATCAATTTGTTCAAGTGGCATATTTGGAGGCGTTTCTGCATCCATTTTGCTACCTTGTTTATCGAGAAGTGAGTAGTACATTGTCTTCAAACCCCATAAATGTGCTTTCATTAAATTCTTAGCAATTAAAGTAGATGGCACTTTGCGATCCGGGAAATGCTTTGGCGAATAAAATGTATTAGTACTTATGCTTTGATCCACATATGCTGCAAGTACCGCAGCAGTTTTCAAGTATCCATCGCAGTCAGTTTGATCCCACATCAGTTGGTATTTGTTTTTTAATTTATGGTACTCCGGAACCACTTGTGTAAACGATCCCGCTTTGCTTTCTTTGACACTGATCAAGCTCATGGGCATTTCAATGCCATTGGTGCTGTTGATAACCACACTGCTGGATTCTACCGGAGCAATGGCCATAAGGGTGGCATTGCGTACACCGTACTGCTTCATGTTGCTGCGCAGTGTCTCCCAGTCAAGCTCGGGTGCAAAGTTTGCCAACTCATTAACTCCTGCGGCACGTAGTTCCCAGGGGAAGGTGCCTTGTCCGTATCGTGTTTTATCGCTGTGCAGGCAAGAACCACGTTCCCGAGCTAACTCAACAGTGGCTTCGGTCAAGTAGTATGCCAAATGCTCCATCCAGGATTTGACTTCTTGGAGTGCGTCTTTCTCACCGTACTTGTAGCCGCGTTTGGCGTGCCAGTAGGCCAGGTTAGTAACACCAATGCCCAGGGGTTGAATCTCATCATTGCTTAATTTACTCTGAATGCTCAAGAAATCTTGATAATCCAGTATATTACAGAGGCTACGCTGTAAGATGCGGCAAGCCCGGCGCATGTCTTCAGGATTACGGAACGCGCCCCAGTTAATACTTCCGAGTGTGCAAAGAGCAATACGGCCAGCATCATCGTCGAGGCGCTTGAAAGATTTAGTAGGTAATAGAATTTCACAACATAAGTTACTCTGGTATATGGTATGATACTCAGGATCAAATGGACCTTGATTCATGACATTGTCAATGAATACAAGATAGATACGTCCAGTATCAGTGCGCTCTTTGAGAATACCACCCTTGAATACATCTTCTGCATTCATGGTCTTTTTACGCAGGCCCGCTTGTTTCTCGTACTTTACATACAGGTCTTCAAACCGTTGGGTGTTGGTGTAAAATGCCTCATATAGATCGGGTACTTCGTTTGGGTCAAAGAAGGTGATAGACTCTTTGTTTTTAAATCTGCGCCAAAAGAAAGCGGACAGCACGACCCCATAATCCATATGTCGCACCCGGGTCTCGTCGGTACCTTGATTGTTTTTAAGTACGATAAGATCATCAAACTGATGATGCCAAATAGGATAGAATACAGTAGCACTAGCATTGCGGATACCTCCTTGACTGCAACTACGCAGGTCGCCAAACCACTTCTTCAGGAACGGGATCATTCCTGTGTGCATGATTTCACCACCGCGAATGGGACTACCAAGTGGACGCAGACGGCCAATCTCCAAACCAATGCCAGCACGTTTGCTAGCATACTTGGCCATCATTTCACCACTAGCAAAAATACTGTCAAGATCATCATCACTACGAATGAGCACACAACTAGAGAACTGCTTTGTAGGGGTCCCAAGCCCAGCAAGAACAGGAGTAGCCAGAGTGAATAAACCATCACTGGCAGCTTGGTAGTACTCTTTGATGTAGCGCATTCTCGCGCTGTTCGGTTCTTCTTTGTGAAATACAGTAGCGGCCGCGACCATGTATCGAACTTGTGGAGTTTCATATGTTTCCTTGGTAGCACGGTTCTTAACTAGATACTTTTCAATCAGTTGTTCAACCGCAGCATAACCATATAGCTCATCCTTTTCGTGGTCGATGATTGCTTCCATCTTGTTCCAGTCTTCACGGGTATACCACTCCAACAGTTCCGGAGTGTATAATCCAGTTTCTACATTTCGTTTCACAATCTCGTACAGGTGAGGAGGCTCGTAGGAGCCATACACATCTTTCCGTAACATTGATAAACGTTGCTTACCTGCTACGTACTGGTAGTTGGTGTGCCCGACATCGGGATTGCTTTCCATATCGATTAGATCAACGATGGCACGCAAGGTCAAGTTGTCGATGTTGCGGGTAGTGATACCGTCATAAAAGTGTACCTGCGCTTTGATCTCGATCATGCTTTGACTCACGTCAGATATACCTTGGCAGATTTTTGCAATCTGATTCTGCCATTTTTCCAAGGACAGGTCTTCGCGATTACCATCGCGTTTTAAAACGGTAATTGATTTCATTGTTATCCGACTTTGATTTTTGCTACTGCTTGAGTAAAATTGTTTTGTCCTACCAGCACAGGTAGGCTGGTATTTACGATCTGTTTTGGATCCCAATTCAGTATATATTTCCCGTTGCTGATCAGGACTAAATTGTCATTGTCGGAGTCGGTCAATTCGGCATCCTGGATATCTGGGCGGTTTAGCATTGTTATAGTATACAGGATACCAAGCCCGCGAGCAAGTGGACAGAACATGTTATCGCTTAATAATTGCCAGGGATCTGGCCAATTTTGCCGATCGTCCCAGTGAAGATGGTAGGGCCGCCAGGGCGCGTTGAACCACCAAGTATTAACAAGATCTAGTGCAGATTCAAGATCGACCGTAGAAGCATGTTGCCTTAACTCGTACCAAGATTGTAGGCGTTGGTCAACAGTATTTGGCCACATCAAGCAAGGTGGGTAATAGAGTAGGTCAGTTCGGCGTCGATTCCAGTACTCCCCGTTAAATATAGCAAGCTTACAGTATTAGTTGATAGTGTAGCACCTAATGTAACATAAGTGGTGGCATCTTCAGTAAAGTCGTCGCTATACGATACTGTGGCACCGGCAGAAATAAATATAACCCCGTGCCTTGCTGAGGTATCGTGCGTTATAGTATAATCGACACTAACAGCTCGAGTCTGCGTTTTATTAAATGTAAAAACGACTCCAGATGTAACATCCGGCAACAACATATAACGCCCGTTTTCTCTAGCAAATCGACCCAGCTGCTGTTGCGTACCTCCAGTCACTGTACCGGTGCTGGTGACAAAAATTCTAGGATAGTAAGTTGTGGCGGCTGCGTCTGACCGTTCAAACATATCATTGATTGATACGTTGTTATCGGATCCAAATCTGATACAAGGACCGGTAGGGTTACTACCACCAAAGCTGTTACCGACATTGTAAAATACATTATATGCACTAGCGTTTAAGCTTACGTCGTCGTACACAATGCCCTCGGCATAGATGTTGTCAAACATGTTCTGCACAGTGCGAAATCCAGTGGGACCGCCATTAAGGGGTGTTCCGGCACCTAGCACAACACCTTGATACAGGGTATCAAACTTGCCATTGCTTATAGTCACAGATTGTACTTGTTCATCTGTATTGAGTCCATATGTCAAGTTCGAAAATCTGCACTTGTTGAACGTGATATAGTTACAAATATTACTGACACTGTTGGTGTTGGTGAATCGAATGCCAGCAATATTATCTGTGTTTAGATTAGCAGTTATGTCTGCTGCTGCCAATGCTCCGATAAAATCAACACTGTCGAACCAACACTCTGTTGCTTGCTCGACTAAGAATAAGTCGGTTACTTTGTTGCTTTGTAATGCCATCGACGAGATCGTAATATTTCTAGGAGCAATGGCACCGTTGTTGCCAATATTAACACCAGTTTGTTGTTTACTATCGCCGTACTGTGCCACGTAAACAGCAGTTATTGTGCTGTTATCTTCGTTGTCCCCCAGTACAATAATAGTCGATTGAGCACCTTCTCCAACTAAACTAGCATAGGTAGGGATGACCAATGTTTCGGTAATTAGATATGTGCCAGCAGGAAAGAACAAGGTGCGTCGCACTTGTGTGTTGGTGGCCCGACAGTACAAGTCGGCCAATGCCTGGTTAATAGCAGAGTAGTCATCGGTTGTGCCGTCACCCACAGCACCATAGTCCCGTACGTTCACGTAATCGTCAAGGCGCTGTTGAATGGTTCGCACTACAGGATCTGATGGTGTCAGGCCTGTTTGTGCTGTATAACCAACTGCACTGTCCTGATAGGTGTACGGGCTTAGAACAGCAATATCTGAAAATTGTGTAACAATTTCAGTATTACCAATTGCCGGTGCACCTTCTTCTAAGGTGCCATTGCCAATGAACAGTCTACGACTGTCCAGGCACCATCCCAGTTCGGCACCGGCTAACTGGGGGAGATTTTCCGTAAGACCTTTACGGTTGGTTATTCTGGATACTTGGACTATGGCCACGACTGGATTCCTTGTGTGATCCAGTATTTAGTTGGTTGCTGCGTAGTACATGTCTACTCTGCGAAGCCATTGATCATGCCAGTGATCAAATTCATCCCCGCCGATGTGGAATTCTTGATACTGAGGTTTGGTATAGCTGCTGTCTTCCAGCAAGGTGGGTTGGGCACACATCAAAATAACACCATCGCGTATGTTAGTGCCGTGCATGCTATTGTGTGCTGCGGCGTAGGCTGCAAGTTGTATGAAATAGTCCCCAATCCACTCACGCTTTTTGGGCCGGTTGGTTTGTTTAAAGTCCATGATTGCAGGCTGGCCTTTCCACACTCCCGCACAGTCCGTAGTACCTGCGTATAACCCGCTGTAATACACCGGTACCTCTACACCCCAATATTCATCCACATGGCACAGGCCCTCCAAAATAACCTGCGCTGCCATGAACCAACTTGGTTGCGCAAAAGGATTGGCCGGCAACGGTTTCATGTCATTCTGTAACACATAATGCTCAAGGTAGGAGTGCATTCGGGTACCACGGCCGGCTGCCTCTGTGGTGATCTCCTGTGCTCGTTGTTCGCCTACCCGCTTTCGCCAATTAGCCAGTGCATCGCGAGATTCTTGCGGCTTGGTTTTGTCCAGGATTGTGGTAACGCTGGGAACCTTGGTGCCATCCGGCAAACAGTAATGCCGCTTGCCATTGATGGTGGTCCGGTCAATAGGGGCGTAATTATATCGTTGTGGAATCATTTTGTGTAACTTGGTGTACTTCGACACCGGATTTTTTAAGAAACTCTACCCCGAGATCATCTCGATAATGTTTACCAAAATAAACACGACAAATCCCAGACTGTAGAATAAGTTTAGCACACTGAAGGCAAGGACTATGGGTAATGAATAACTCTCCCCCCAGTCCGGACTCTGTAGATCGAGCCAGTTTCGAAATCGCGTTAGACTCTGCATGCAACGCCTCTGGTTTAGTTTTTAATGTAACACCATGTGCATCAGGATAACGAATTTCGTCTTCACAGTTGTTGTCCCATCCAGCGGGCATGCCGTTGTAGCCAATACTGATGATACGGTCATCTTTGACCACAATAGCTCCCACCTGTAGTCGCCTGGCATGGCTGAGTTTAGAGACCCGCAGCGCAATGTCACTGTACAACTGTACAAATTTATTCTTCATTGATTTCTAGCCAGGTATGGTCGCCCATGTATTTTACTTTGATTTGATACACTAGGTCAACCGGAGTACCGCTGCTCCAGTCGTTTGGACCATGATGGGTCAGTATCATTCTTTCTTTTCTGCTGTCCCAGGCTAACCAGTAACAATTGCCCATTACAATCTGAAACTGATACTCGGCTGCATGCACAGCATCTGTAACCTCTAAGCGGCGTCTGATTTGCTGTGCTTGTTTTTCTAATACTGCTACTAGTTCTACAATACGATCATACTCTTGCTGGGCATACATCCTGGCATGATTGATCATTATGTCTTTTTGTTGTGTAACCGGGACTAGATCAAATTTGTGGCCGCCTGCTTCAGTGGGATAAGGTGTAACATTTCTATTAAAAAATGGCACCAATATGCCATCTACTGTTACATCAAAACTGTACCTGCCCTTGGCAACGTTGGATTTTTCTTCGTCCATTGTACTACTAATCTTCAATAGGCTTACGGCCGACAGATACTTTGCGAAAAGAGTCAACCTCAATTGAGGAATACACATGCTGAACATGATCGTCACCGTAACGGGTGTTGGTTAATTTTAATTCACAAGTAACACCCAGTAACGCCAGGTGCCGTATAGTCTCGTTAAGGTCTACGAGTTGCTGTTTGATCATCTGTCCTAGCTCACGTTCAGTCATACTCTAAAGCTTTCGCCGCAGCCGCAGCGATCCTTTTCGTTTGGATTACGAAACTCAAATCCCTCATTGAGACCGTTGCGCACATAGTCTACTGTCATACCGCGCAGGTAGGGTCTGTATTTGGGATCAGTAAACACCCGTACCCCGTTAGAGTCATGGAGTTCCATGCAGTGAATATTTTCATTGTCCACATATTCTAACACATAAGCAAGTCCAGAGCAACCTGTTGTTTTAACCCCAACCAAGATGCCTTCTCCTCGCCCTCGACGAGCTATGGCCGATTTGATTTTTCCAGCTGCAATATCAGTTACTGTTATCATGTCGTTTACGGTAATCTGCTACTGCTGCTTTAATGGCATCCTCGGCCAAAATGCTACAATGTATTTTGACCGGAGGGAGGGCGAGCTCTTCTGCAATCTGTGTATTCTTAATGCTACCTGCCTCGGCAAGCGTTTTACCCTTGATCCATTCTGTAACAAGAGAACTGCTTGCAATCGCCGACCCGCAGCCATACGTTTTAAATCTCGCATCTTCGATTAGTCCTGTTACTGAGTTGACTTTGATTTGTAATTTCATTACATCGCCACAAGCCGGGGCTCCAACCATGCCGGTGCCAATATCCTCGTCGTCCTTGGCAAAGCTACCCACGTTACGTGGGTTTTCGTAGTGATCAATTACGGCAGCTGAATAAGACATATAATTCCTCTAATTTAATGGAACACTTTGTTCCTTTACTGATATTTACATTATACGGAATAAATTCCAAATTGTAAACACTTCCAATGACTTTAGGAGGAACTTTATTTTTAAATCCCTCTGTTATACTATACTTATGGTCTAGGTGGTAGCCAATTCTACTTCTTTTTTCATGATGACTTAACTGTGTGTATTGTTACTTGTTAACAACCAACTTCCAATCCTTCTTTCGATTGGAAAATGTTATGGGATCGTATGTAAACTGCTGGGGACAAAATTTGCACTGGGGGATTACATTGTCAATTGTTCGAAAAAATTCTTCGCCTCGCTGATCAAAATCCTCAACACTCAATGCATCATAGTTATTTAACAAAATTCGATCTTCATCACTGATATCAAAATTGTGTTGTCGATCAAATTCGGGCATTAATGCAACAGGACCGCACTTGTAAATTTTTCCACGAATCCAGTGATAATTTTTGAATTTAGCAAATGCGCAGACAGCATGTGCTGCATCTGGATCACTATTGTATAATCCAAATCTTCCATTGGGCTGCTCAATAATATTACTTTGTACAAAATGATCATTCATCCATATATTGACTTTTGTATTGTAGCTGTCACAAAATTGATATCTAGACCCAGTAGGATGATTGGGATCAGCTGTTTCAGTTATATAGCCCCGAAGAAAGCGTCTGATCCTTCGAGTCAATTCTTCAAGATCATCCGGACTATGTGCGCTGACTCCGATCCACCCATTATTACCTCTATCAAGTGCTTCATATAATCCCGGCACTTGATCAATACGGGTGCCATTGCTTTGTATCTGTACTGCGCCCAATCTGGGCCATAACTTGCGGAGTCCTGTAACCCATTGGGTCT
>Ga0181357_1000451_pt1 | contig 15497 bp, 10 predicted proteins | sample Fa13VDMM110DN_FD_130094 | JGI IMG/M metagenome (GOLD analysis project Ga0181357, IMG submission 130094) | Freshwater viral communities from Lake Michigan, USA - Fa13.VD.MM110.D.N | ecosystem: Environmental > Aquatic > Freshwater > Lake | place: USA: Michigan | collected 2013-09-24 | reverse complement strand
CGGCGCAGAGAAGGTTGGCACCCTGTCCAACAGGTTCACCGTGTATAAAGACCCCTACTTTCCCAGGAACAAGATCCTCATCGGATTTAAGGGTGGAAGCTACCTGGAAACCGGTTACGTATATGCCCCTTATGTCCCCTTGATTGTCACGCCTACCATCTTCGCACCTGAGGACTTCACCCCGAGAAAGGGTGTCATGACTCGCTACGGCAAGAAGATGGTTCGCTCGGACTTCTACGGCACCGTGACCTGTCTTGATCTCAACATCATCTAGTTGATTGCTTGCTTGAAAGAGCAAGCTAGATGAAACTTGGGGCATCCGAAAGGGTGCCCCATTTTTTTGCATATATAGCAAATCACTTGTATATTTAGCAATATGTTTAGCATCGCACTTTTCATTTTTGGCCCAAAGACTTCGCTTGTTGAAGGCGGAAACACACGAGCAGTTGTCCGTGACCCAATAACTGGTAATCTAATAGGTGACAACCCTAAAGGCACTGTTAAAAAGTTTAGAGGCCGTGAAGGTTACGCAGAAGACATTGACTTTAAGTCCGGCAGAGTAAGCAGGGGTCAATTTATAAATGATGTTGTCAAGATGCTAAAGATGCTTGATGAAGAGTTTGCAAAAGACGCAGGCCATCATCTTTGGGATCGTGAGACTCGAGATGACATTTTAGACTCTGGCAACGCGTTTAGTGGCTCATCTAAGCATCTATTTTCGCCACAAAAAATATCTGATGAAGAATACACAACATACAAGCCAAAAACTGGTGATATTGATTTGATGGTTCCAGAAGAGAATATGATCCAGCTCTATAAGACCTTAAACAGACTTGAGCATTCTTATTCAGATTTAACAGACAAAATATCTTATATTGGTCATAATAAAGCATCTGCAGGTTCGGATCAGATAAATGCTCTCTTTGCTTATACTTGGGACAACTCTCTTCCAGAAGGAAAGGGAGACGTTTTTTTCCAGGTTGATTTTGAAGGTTCAGAATTTAGCGAAGGACGTCCTACTGATTGGGCTGCATTTTCTCACTCATCTGACTGGGACGATGTCAAATCAGGAATAAAGGGTGTTGCTCATAAGCTGACATTGTTTGCTCTTGCTGCAGCTGCATCTCCTCCACCGATTAATGCAAGAATTGCAACTCCCAAAGCAACAGCAGAAAAACCAAATATCAAATACACAACTAACAAAAAAACTGGTGAGAAGATAACGACACCGCTGGGTTCAATGAGCTCATTTGATGTTGTCTCTGGTCTTGGAGTCAGATACAAAAAACTTGACTGGACTCATAACGGAGATGAAGTCTACAAGTATTTAAAACGCACTGAACGAACTTCATCTACTCGTGACATAAAACAAATTTTTAAAGGCATATTTGGAAATGATCCTCCACCTTCTGACGAAGACATTAAAAAGTTTGGGTCTTTTGTTGGCTTGTTGCAACTAATAAATGAGCGCCTGTCTCCACAAACTGCAGTAAAGATTTTTGAAGGATTAGTCATTGAATTATTTGGTTATGGTGCTCAACCTCTTTCTGTCAATGACGTAAACAAAGACATTATTCCAAAGAACACAATAATTGACAAGTTCAAAGAGATTGTGCCAGATGTGTCGTCCTCTACATTTAACATTGAAAAAATGAAAGAGCGATACTATTCTACATACAAAGTCCGAGGACAGGCAGACTACGTAGAGGATACTGACTCTGCCTCACCAGTCAAGGAATCACGCCGTCTTTTTAAAATTGTCAAAGGACAATAAGCAATGGCAACAGATATCTCGATTCAAGATCTTCGAAAAGCCATGGTTCGTCCTGATGCGTCACCACGCGCCAGGGAAAATGATAGGTTAAAAGCACAAGCTTTTATTGACGATCCGCGTGTCAAGATTGTTGAAAAAATTGATGGAACAAAATTAACTCTTCTCCGTCGTAATAACGCTTTTGATCCTGACGATTACACAAAGAACTGGTATGTTGCGTATAAAGGCAACATCATTTATCCTGGCGAAATACAAAATCTTGGACAGCGCGAAGAAGAAATTAGGGCAAGCTCATCAGGAACTGCTCAGTATTCTCTTGTTCACAGCACTTTGGAAAAAGCACACAAAAATACATCTGCAATTCCACAAGGAACAGAGTTTTTCCTTGAATTTGTCCAACGCAAGTCAACAATTAGCAGAGAATATCCACAAAAACATGGCATCTTCTTAACACTTTTTGGACCGTCTAATTATAAAGCGCTAAGAGGAAATCTTGTCTCTAATATAACACCAACTGACGATGACGAAAAACTTAGTGAGTATGCAAATTTTCTTGGGATTCAAACCTATCCAGTCTTGTTTGAAGGAAGTCTATCTACATTAGTAAATCTTCGTGCTGGCATTCGTAGCAAGTCAATTGAGCGCCGCTATGTCTCTAGCATTGATAAACTTCGCGAAGCTTATGATGATAAAACTGTAGATAGACAATTAAAAATCATTGATGCAGTCTACGACATATTTTCTGATTTTGATACATCACTTTCTGCAGAGCATGAACATTCACCAGCAGAAGGCTCTGTATTTAAAACTTCTGCTACAAAAGCGCTCTATAAAACATTACGTTTTGACCAGCATGATGATGAGCATAGACAGTCTGTCAAACAGAAATTTAGGGCAAATACACGAGAAGAAGAGCAAATATATTGGGACGGAATCTACAAGATTTCAAAAGATCTTGCAGAAAAAGCCGCACCAAATCAAAAACGTAATATTCCAGAAGCAGATCTTAACATAGCATTAAAAAATACTCACGATCTATGTTATTTTAATGCCAAGACAACAAGTCAGCTTAATCTTTTAAAACACCCTAAGCTGCTTATTCAGCGACAAGAAGACTTATTCTTAACTACCAAAAATCAAGTTATGCAGCGCTTTGAAATTGGCACGATAAACGGGATCAGCATTGGAATTTTTGTTGTTGCTGGAAAGCCTGTTCATGCAGGTCATTGGGAAATGATTAGGCTCGCTTCAAAAGAGTGTGATGAAGCCCTTATCATTACTTCTACTGCTGGAAGAGATGAGCTGCCAGAAGGATCAATGACAGATGCTTGGACTACAGTTTTAGAACAGCAATTTTACAAAGACTATCCAAATGCAACGCTGATTATGACATCAGATTCACCGCTAAACGTTGCAGTAGGAAAAATTAAATTCTTAAAAGATGTTGTTAGCAAATTTGTTTTTTACTCTGACGATGAAGATGCAAAAGGACAATATTCAATAGGCAGATTATCTAATCTAATTAAAGACCCTACTGCAATAGAAAAACTTGAACAGCGTGGCGTCCCGCGATCAGAGACAGTTCCAATCTCTGGTACACAAATGAGAGCGTTTCTTACTGCAAACGACAAGAAATCTTTTGAAATGTTTGTCCCGCAGACTCTTAATAAAGCAATGAAAGACAAATATTGGAGAACATTGAAGGGCGAGCAAGAAAAAATTCAAGATAATAAAAATAGAAAATCAGTTCTATCACATCTTTGGGAGAACTTATATAGAAAATAGCTCTCATCGTCCTATTTACATCTGGAGATGAGAGATGTCGTCTACTTTCGTTAGCACTCTTAACCCAACACCATTTGGGTTTTTTGATTCAGACGCTTTGTTTCAAACAGAAGCAGATGCAATGGTAACTTTTGTTAAGCGTCGTCTTGGAGATGATATTCTCTCTGTTGAGCTTACAAAAAAACAGATTTGGTCATGTTTTGAAGAATCATTTCTTGAATATGGTTCAATCATCAATCAATATCAAGCAAAAAGTCAATTATTGTCACTTCTTGGAATGCAAACTGGAAGTCTTGATGAATCAACACAAAAATTTCCTCGTGATACTCTAAACTATATTGTGCGACTTGCAGAACCTTATGCGGTTGAGGCAGGTCTTGGTGGAACATATAACACTGCTTCGGGCTCAATTCAGCTTAAGCAAAATGTCCAAGATTATGATCTTTACACCGATCTTTTAGACCCGAGCACTGGCATACCAGTGGTAAGTTCGTCGCTAAACCCAGAAAAGAGAAAAATGCGTATTTTTGAGATTATGCATTTTAATCCTCAAGCCGCTTATCGATTTTTTGACACCACATCAGCAATCAATTACCTAAACAACGAATTCTCGTTCGAGTCGTTTACACCAGAAACTGTATTTTACGTGCTTCCAGTCTTTGAAGACATCCTTCGCGGCGGTCAAATGAACATTTCAAACCGTGTTCGCCGTTCAAACTACAGTTATCGAATGACTGGCACAAAACTAAGAATTTTTCCTTCTCCAACTGCAGATAATCCTTTAAAGCTTTGGGTTCGCGTTGGATTTGAATCAAATCCAATGAATCCTGCAATGCAAGATGCATCAATAAGCGGAGTTTCCAACCTTTCAAATGTTCCTTATGGAAATTTTGTCTATTCAAAAGTTAATTCAATGGCAAGACAGTGGGCCAGACAATACACGCTTGCTCTTTGCAAAGAACTTCTTGGAATGATCAGGTCAAAGTTTAGCTCCATACCAATTCCAGGCGCAGAACTTACATTAGACGGCTCAGACTTAAAAAGCACAGCAAAAGAAGAAAAAGAAAAGCTTAAAACTGACTTAAAAGAAATGTTAGACTCAATGACTTACAACAAGCTGATTGAGGTAAAGGCAGCTGAGGTTGATAATCTTCAAAAGATCTTAAAGGCAGTCCCAATCCCAATGGGTCGCGTTATTACAATAGGATAAACAAATGGCACGCCTCTTTATTACGCCGAGAGAGTTAGATCTCATAAGCGACATCACAAAAGAAATTATAAAAGATGTAATTGGACAAGTAATTTTTTATTATCCTGTTAGAACTGATGTAACTTCTGTCCATGATGTTTATGAAGAGTCAACAGAAAAAGTTTTTGATCCACCTATTGAAATTGATGCTCTTGTTGAATGGTCACCAGGTGAAATCAAAACAAATAAGTTTGGAAGTGAAAAATTTCACTCTATTGAGGCTCGTGTTCATTCTCGAGACTTAATTGACAAAGATTTACGGATGAAAATAGGAGATTTTATTTCATATGGATCCGTTTTCTTTGAATTAACGCAAGTTGTGACCATCAGCAAGATTTTTGGGCAAGTTGAGCATGTTACTGGCTATAAACTTGTTGGAAAACAAGCAAGAGACGGACTCATCGACAAAATGGCGCAAGGTCCAGCCGCCCAGACGCTGGAAACAGAAAGCGTTTCACAAGAAACATTTGTTCAACAGCGCGGAGCAACAACAAACGAACTTGGCGCAACTGCAGACCGCAGAGAGCTTCAGGCAGACGGCAAACTAGACACGCCACTTACAGGTCCAAAGAAAGTTGCTCCAGATGGAACAAATTCATCATTTTATGGTGATGAATGAGCACGCGATATAACCCAGGTAAGCGATACGGTCGTGAATCTTTAAATCTTGGTTATGAAGGCAGCGCAGTTCCTTCTGATATTATCCCGTCTTGCGGACTAGAAGACGTTGATCGTGCGCTTTTTAATCTTTTTGACAAAGAAATTCCTTTAATCAACAAACTTAAAGATGGAAGCACAAAAAAAGTGCCAGTTATTTTTGCAACTGGTGAGCGTTTTGCAATAACAAGAAGAAAAGAGCCACTTAGAGATAAAAATGGTGCGCTTATTGTTCCTCTAATCACAATCTCACGAACTGGAATAGAACAACAGTCGCAAAAGTCAATTGAAATGGGAGATGTTGGGACAATAGACATTCGCCGTAAGCTTTCAAAAGAAGACCCAATTTATCAACGCATAATCAATTCAGCAGGATTTGAATCAGTTGGTAGCCCAGGCGCTGGCTCTCGCAGAACATCACAAGACAAGCCTGGCAGAACTACTGGCGGAAGATTACTGGAGCCTAATCTCTCAAATGGTATTTATGAGACGCTCTCGATACCGGTTCCAAAGTTTTTTACTGCAACTTATGAAGTAACAATTTGGACGCAGTTTATGCAACATAGCAACGAAATTTTGACAACAATAATGAGCGGCTATCATAACGTTCGAGCCAGATCATACAGAATTGAAACGCCAGCAGGCTATTGGTTTAACGCTACATTTGAACCAGCCATTGGATCAGAAAACACATTTGACAATATGAGCGATGACGAAAGAACTGTTAAGCATACAATGACAATTGCAGTTCCTGCTTATATCATATTACCAGCATCGCCAGGTATTCCAAACGGGCTAAGAAGAACAATCTCTGCAACTCAATTTTCATTTGGTATTGTAGAAGGCATCAGCAAAGAGAAGCTTGCTGGAAATGTTGACGATATGAAAATTGATTCTAGACTGCTAGACAATATTTCTACAGTTGATGGGCCGGTAATTGTTGGATCAATTGGAGCATCATCAGCAAGGCAAGCAGAAGCCGCAGCTGGCGGAATTCAAAATCATGCTGGAATTTTAGACTCATTAACAACCGCAGTTGGCGGGACAGAATCATCATCTCTGCTATCGTCTAGCACCACTAGAACACTATCTGAGGACCCGCTAACCGGTAAGCCAATGGATGTTATGGTAAAAGTCAGACGTATCTCACAAGCACACGGAGAGGAAGTTCTAACCACCGTAACAAAAACGCTAAAATCTGACAAAGATATAAAATGATTTGTCTATTTCGCTTATTGCGTGATACTTAGATTTGATTAGCCTAATCTATTAGGAGCAAAACTGATGTCGGAACAAACTTTTCGTTCTCCTGGGTTCTTTGAACAGGAAATTGAGCTTACTGCGCCGGGTGCACAACCTACAGGTGTCCCGGGCGGATTTATTGGTGCAGCTGCGGGAGGGCCAGCGTTTGTGCCTACCACTGTTGCATCTTTTTCTGATTATCAAGCGCGCTTTGGCGGACTTGATCAGAACTATCCTGCAACATACGCTGCCAATGAATGGCTAAAGCATAAAGGCGCTTTAACTTTTATTAGAGTTCTTGGAGCAGGATCAAACGCAAGCAGCGCTGATTTTGCAGCCACACTGTCACAAGGCATAGTTCTAAATGCTGGCTTTAAGCTTTCTGGTGTGACAACAACTGTAGCAGGCGACAACAGAGTTGCAAATACAGTCCAGTTCCTTGTTGCTCGTCATTCACTACCTGCGAGTGCTACGCCACCATCAGAGTGGCAAGGCTTTCCAGTTTTTAGCGATAACCCAAGCTTTACCCCAACATTAGGCGACACCATTAACGTAGTTCGCGGTGTTTTAATGTTCCCAACAAGCTCTCGTGGAATGGTGCTTGACATGACTGGCGCCGCATCACAATGGACAGGAACTGGTGTAAGCATTGATGACGTTGCATCTACTGATGCTAGTTCGTCATCGTCAACATTTAGAAAGTTTAAGCTTGCTATTTCTTCTTCTCTTGGGTCATTATACGCAACAACAGACAGCGTTGCCGGTGTTCGGATGATGACTGCATCATTTGATCCTAACTCAAATGATTATTTCGGAAAGATTCTTAACACAGACCCTCGCAAGTTTCAAGAAGAGCAACATTTACTATATCTTGACTTCCCTGTTGAAAATGAACTTGCTCCGCTAGACACTGTTGGTGACAGCTGCGTTGCAATTGCATCTGGCACAAGCGCATATCTTGGAAATTTTGGACGCTTTGATACGCGGTTTATTTCGCCAAGAACAACATCATTTATATCTCAACCGTTTGGTTCTACAGAATATGACCTTTTTCACTTTGAAACAATCTCTGACGGTGCAATAAGCAATAACAGCTTTAAAATCTCAATTGCAAATGTGAAAGCTTCATCAGACCCAAGCAATCCTTATGGAACATTTGATGTTTTGCTTCGCGAGCTTTATGACACTGACACATCAACGCGAGTGCTTGAATCATTTACAGGTTGCGACTTAAATCCGTCAAGTCAGAATTATATTACAAAGAAAATTGGCGATAAAAAAGTAACATTTAACTTTGATATGTCTGAATCCTCAGAACAGCGCCTGCTTATTAGCGGAAAGTTTCCAAATGCAAGCAGAAGAATTCGTGTTATTACCAGTGAACGTGTTAGTAACAAGACAGTTCCAAGTAGCGTGCTCCCATTTGGATTTAGAGGGGTGCCAGTAATCAGAACAACGCAGACGCTCACTGATACTGAGGCAACATTATCAATTGGTGGAGCAGCATACGGCACAGCAGGAAGTCTTCCGCGTTTGCAATGCAGTTCTTCAGTAGCAACAGGTCTTACTGGCTCAATTGTCCCGCCGTTACCGTTTCGCTTTAAGGCAACTCGCGGCGTAGTGAATGGCACAGCATACATCGGGGCACCTGGAATATTAGAAATTCCTGATTCACGCTTTCACTGGGGTGTTAAGTTTGAAAAGCTGCAGCAGTCCGGTTCAACATCAGGAAAAGTTCTTGATGCAGTAATGGATTCTAACGGCGGTCTTGATTTCAATCCTCTAATCACTGCATACTCAAAAATGCAAGGCATTCAAAAGTTAGACACACTTGTGACTGGCTCACATGCTGATGCCTTTAACGCAAATAAGTTTACGCTTGCTCGTGTTGCTCTTTCTAATCAGACAATTGCTGACGTAACCGGAACTGTTGACGCGCATATGAAAGAAGCAGCATATATCAGAAATGGCGCACCTGATTCGTTTGACTATCGTATAGCTGACTCCGCGTTAAACAGACTTACATTTGCTTCGCTTTTGTCAGACTCAGCAAACACGTTTAATAAATTCTCAGAGTATGCAAAGTTCTCAAACATCTTTTATGGTGGTTTTGACGGCGTAAACATTCTTGATGAAGCAGCTTCTTTACTTGGTGACAAAGCAACGTCAACCGAATCTGATGGTCGTGCCGCTTCAGGCGCAGCAGCCTCAGCCGTGACTGGTTTAGGTTACAATCCTGGTGGTTCTGAGCTTAGCAACAACGCTGTTAATTCATATAGAATCGCATCAAAGCTGATGACAGACCCAATGACAACCAGCGTAAATGTTATTGCAACCCCTGGAATTAGAGACCCTCTGGTCACAGACTACATTATGAGCAGATTGTCAAGTTATGCGCTTGCAATGTATGTCATTGATATTCCAAATTACTCTGACTCAAACACAAGAATCTTTGCAGGATCAGGTGTTAAACCCAACGTAACAAGAACAGCAGACGCTTTAACATCGCGTTCACCAGATAACAATTACATTGCAACGTATTTCCCAGATGTTTTTGTCAATGATCAAACTTCTGGTCACAGAGTAAATGTTCCTGCATCAGTTGCAGCAATTGGTGCTCTTGCATACAGCGACAAAGTTTCATATCCTTGGTATGCGCCTGCTGGGTTTAATAGGGCTGCTCTTGACTTTGTGGCCAACGTTGATGTTAGATTAAGCACAGGCGACCGTGATTATCTTTATGAAAATCGCATTAATCCAATTGCAACTTTTCCAGGCAGCGGATTCGTTATCTTTGGACAAAAGACATTACAAATTTCAAAATCTGCTTTTGACAGAGTAAATGTTCGCCGTCTTTTCCTTGAACTTAAGAGAGTAATTCAAGGTGTTGCTCGTGGTTTGCTCTTTGAGCCAAACGACGCAACAACAAGAGCAACATTCATTAATAGAGCAACTCCGCTTTTAAGTCTTATCAAAGCACAATCAGGCGTTGATCAATTTAGAATTATAATGGATGATACAAATAACTCACAGTCAGATGTTGCAGCGAGCAAGCTCAATGGTAGAATCATTGTTGTCCCAACACGCGCAGTTGAATTTATTGCAGTTGACTTTATTATTACGCCAGCCGGCGTTGAGTTCGTCTAAAACAAATAGTTAAGCGAGAGAAGGAGAATATATGGCAGCGCCAGGCATAACACTTACAGAAATCGATAGCACCGGTCAAATAACGGAAACACAACCTTCCGGGAGGGCTGCTGGTGTAATTGGAACTGCAGCACAAGGTCCTGCGTTTGTTCCTGTTACTTTTGCAAATAACACACAGTTTAAAGAAGAATTTGGGTATGGAACAGCTCTTGTCAATGCCCCAATTGCTTTAAACCAATGGTTAAATAATGCTTCCGCAGGAACATACGTCAGAGTTCTTGGCGCAGGAGATGGAAACGCTCGGACAACGTCAGGCGTAAATACCGGAAAGGTAACAAACGCAGGGTTTGTTGCTGGCTCACGAAATGTGCAGACATCAACAGGTCAGTTTGGAAACAATCCGTTTGCAACTGCAACTGGTGTTGAAGGCAGAACATACTTTCTTGGCTGTTACATGTCAGAAAGCGCCGGTTCATGGACTCTTTCTGATGCGGGCTTACAAACAACAACTGCTGCCCAGCCAATTATTCGCGGCGTTATTTTTGCGGCGTCTGGTGTGCAGATTTCCGTCTCAAGCTCTGCACCAGGTCAATCATCTGACACATATTCTTCGGCTGCAACAACTGCATTACCTGTAAAAGGTTGGTTTACAGGATCTGTTGACCTAACAGGCGGCAAACAACAAATTGTTCTTTTGTTAAATGGTCATAATAACACCGGAAACGGCAGCATTATAACTGCATCATTTAATCCAACTGACGCTAACTACATTTCAAATGCTCTGAACACAGAGCCAAACCGCTTTGAAGAATGTGGTCATCTTCTTTATGCACATTATCCAATGTTAGACTCATACGCGTTCCCAACTGGTTCTGGTGTTGCAGCTCAAGCGCTAATCCGTCGTCAAAACGTCACAACTGCTATAGAAGAAATTGCATTTTGTCTTTCTGGCTCACAGTCAAGAAACAACGGAACATCTGTTTTTCCAAATTTTGATGGATTTGAAGATCGTTACGCTCATCCTGCAACTCCGTTTATTGCTTCACAAAATTTTGGCTCAACGCGCTATGATCTATTTAAGATTCATGCAAGCTCTGACGGGTCTGTTGCAAATGAGTTATACAAGATAGAAATAAGAGACATAAAAAATCCTACGTCGCTGTCTGCTTATACAAAGTTTACAGTTGTTCTTCGTAGATGGGAAGACTCTGATGTTTCTAAGGTGCAATACGAAACTTACACTGGCTGTGATCTTGATCCTGACAGCGCAGACTATATTGCAAAGAAAATTGGCGACCTAAACACATATTTTGACTTTGACAGATCAGTAGATGCACAAAAAGTTGTAGAAGAAAGTCTTTATGGAAAGAATTCACGTCGGATTTGGGTTGAAGTCTCAGATGCAGTTGCAAATAAGCTTGTTCCAACAAACACGCTTCCAGTTGCAACACGCGGATACTATCATCTTGTTACGTCTGGTTCTGGATTCCTTTCTACTGGAAGCGTCGACTCATCAGCATACCTTAATGTCCCGCTGACAAATGCAAAAGAGGCGCCTATCTCTTTTAGACATAGCATCAACACAAAGGCAGCTGCTGGCGCTGCAACAGCGGAAGCTGAACCAAAACTTTGCTGGGGTCCCCAGTTTGAAATTGCGAACAGCCTTATTCGCCCAAATGAAGCAACCCCAGCAAGCGGAACGTTTAACGTTGTCTCTAGCTTTACAAAATATTTTCCAAAATATCACACTGTTTATCAAAATCCGTGGGTTGGCGATAACACAGGAGCAGCAAAAGTCAATGGATCTGTAGTTGATGCAGATTTATTTAACAACGGCTTATTCACTCTTGAAAGGGTTCAGATTCAAACAGGGTCTGATGGCTTGGCTGATTCAACCCGCTGGGACGAAGCCGTTTATCAAAGAGATGGTGTGCTCGATACAACGTTAGGTGGTCGTTTTGTTGATGTCTTAATAGACTTCTCTGGAATTTCTAGAACATACCTAAAGTTTGGGGCCTTCTTTCAAGGTGGCTTTGATGGTGTGAACATGTTTGATCAAGACAAACGTTATATGCGTGATGCGGCTGTTCGCAGAGAGCTAGATAACTCTAATCAAGGGCAGCTTTCTGGTCCTACAGTTGCTGCGTATCGTAAAGCAGTTGATATCTTAAGCAACAAAACATATTCTGATATTAGTCTTCTTGCAATCCCTGACATTAGACATCCTGCTGTCACAGACTACGCTTTGTCTGCAATGCAAACAAAATTTGATGCTCTTTACATCATGGACATTGAACAAAAAGATGGCAGCAACAACTACGTTACGGCATCTTTAGAGTCAAGCACATATCCTGCTATCAGCATTGCAAACACTACAACAAGATTTAAGAATAGAGGATTAAACAACTCATTCGGGGCAGCATATTTTCCTGATCTTTTTGTAAATGTTAATCCCGGCGATGGATCAGTGGTGTCTATGCAATTGCCTGCATCTACAATGGCACTTGGCGCTTTTGCACAAAGCGATTCTAAAGCTTACGTATGGACAGCTCCTGCAGGTTACAACAGGACTGTGATTCCAGCAACTAATCTTAGCACATTGCTTTTAGATGAAAATGTTAACACAATCTATGATGCTGGCATTAATCCGTTTATCTCAACACCTTCAAGCGCTGACAGCACAGGAAGCATTATCATTAATGGTCAAAGAACACTTCTTGTTGAGGGGTCTGCGCTTGATCGTATCAATGTTCGTAGATTGCTGATTGAAGTTCGTCGTAGAGTGAAGGCAGTTGCTTACTCTCTTCTCTTCGAGCCTAATCGTGAATCAACAATCGCAAGATTTAATTCTGCTGTGACACCAATCATGAAGCAAATCCAGTCACAACGCGGCGTTGAGAGATATCGCGTGCAAATTGACGCAACAACCACCACACAAGCAGACATAGAAAACAACACAATACGCGGAAAGATTTATTTGCAACCTACAAAAGCAGTGGAATTTGTTTCTATTGATTTTGAAGCAAAGAATGCAGCGGATTTCTAACAGTTACACATTAACAGAATAGTTAAGATATAGGAGACAATATGGCAGAGACGCTATCAGTCACAGACATGCTACCAAATAAGTTCGAACCTAAGAGGAAGAACCGATGGGTTTTTTCAATTGAAGGAATCGATGCTTATCTCATAAAATCAACAAAACGTCCTAGCATAAAGACAGAGGAAAAAGAAATCCCTTGGATTAACTCTCGTCGTTATATTGCAGGTAAGACCACATTCGAAACCATCGATGTTGTTCTTTACGACGCGATTGCACCATCTGGTGCACAGCAAGTAATGGAGTGGGTCCGCACCCATTTTGAAAGCGTGTCTGGTCGCGCAGGCTACGCTGACTTCTATAAGCGTGATTGCCAGCTTAAGATGTTAGATCCACTGGGCACAGTCATCGAGCTTTGGGACATCAAGGGCGCCTTCATCATGTCAGCTGGATTCGGTGACCTTGCTTACGAGCAAGACGACTTGATGGAAATCTCGCTAACTCTCCGTTTTGACAATTGTGTGTTGCAATACTGAAGTAATCAACAGTCTCAACTGCGATCTGGTAATTTTTACCAGGTCGTTGTTTTGTTTGTAGCAACAAAAGTCATCATTTTTGATTTACTTCTTTACTGCACCAGATGATAATCAACTATCAATAATCAGGAGTGATATAGATGTCAGAAGCAGATCGTAGTGCACTTTTTGGCGGCACAGTCCCAGCAGGTATTCAAACACGAGACGTCATGCGTGACGATTTCGGCTTTGAGGTCCCGCTTGAGTCAGTTCCGTTGCCTTCAAATGGTGTTGTATACCCATCAGAAAGTGCTCTTCACATGAAAGAGACAGTTGAAATTCGTTCAATGACTGCTAGAGAAGAAGATATCTTGACAAGCAGAGCCCTTATCAAGAAGGGAACAGTTATTACTGAGCTTATCAAAAGCTGTCTTATAGATAAGAAGATTTATGTTCCTGACATGCTGGCCGGAGACCGAAATGCAATCATGGTCGCGCTCCGCATCACTGGTTACGGCGCAGAATATGCAGTTGAGGCAGACTGCCCAAAGTGTAATGTTCGATCAAAGCAAGAGTTTAATCTTGGTGATATGCCAATTAAGCGTCTTCAAATTGAACCTGTTACAAAAGGTCAAAATGTTTTTGAGTTTAAGCTGCCTGTCACAAAGAAAACTGTTAACTTTAAGTTCTTAACTGGTCGTGATGAGGAAGAAATAAGCACAATTCAAGAGCGCACAAAGAAGCAAGGCGCTCAGGCAGATAATATTGTCACCAATCGCCTGCAGTTTGCAATTGTTTCAATTGACGGAAAGACTGACAGGTCAGCAATCAACGGATTTATTCGTAATATGCCGGCCCGCGATTCAATGTCTCTTCGCAAGTTTATTGATGCCAATGAACCAGGTATTGATATGAAAGGTAATTTTGACTGTCCTTCTTGCAGCGATGTGAATGAGGTGCGGGTACCGTTAGGTGCCAGCTTTTTTTGGCCTGACGCCTGAAGATCGCGAGATCTACCTTGAGCAGTCATTCCTGTTGATGTATTACATGGGATTTAGTTATTGGGAATGCTACAATATTCCAATAACTTATCGTTCATGGTTTATTACGCGTCTTAACAAAGAGCTTAAAAAAGGTAACGAAAAAGAAAACACGCCCACTCGCGCATTACACCAAAACGATGCACAGACTCGAGCTTTGATGGGTTTGCAACGCGGCGAAACGCCTGCTCGGCTTCGTCGTTTTTCGTAATACTTAGCAGAAGGAGCATAAAATGTCAAACAATAATCAGGAAAAGATTCTCGCCGAAATAGTCACTGCGGCTGGCCGCTATATTCTTGAAGGCGGTGCTGTTCCAAAGTTTCTTGGTGATAAAAAACAAGCGCAAATTATTAGTAATGCAACGTTGGCTTCGCGACGTCTTTACGAAGCTCTTTGTGATAAAAATGTTTCACTTGAAGCTGTCACAATAATGATAGAAGAAAAAAAATCTGCAGCTTTGCAATTTGAGAAATGTTTTGGGCGTCTTTGGCGTTTCTAATTTTTTAATAGCGCATAGTTAGAAGCATACGAGGCACAATAAGCAGTGGAGCCAGTCACACTTTCTCAGATTGAATTGACACAGTCAATGGATCGATCGCTAAAGCAAATGCTTGAAACGATGAATAGCGTAAATGTAAGCACTGGCGCGCAATCTGCGGCATTTAGCGAGCTGACAGAAGCTGCTAGCGCGTTAAAACCAGAGTTAGATAGCGCTAAACAAGGGCTTGGCGCTTTGGAGGAGATGCAAGCAAAAGTTGAAAAAGGATTTAGCAGTTTTACTGATGGAATAAAAAGCTTTATAGGTCAAGGAAACTGGGATAAATTTGCAGCTAACGGTAGTGAAGCACTTAGTCTTTTACACATCAACGTTGACTCGTTAACAAACGCACTCACAAATCCGCTTGCAGCAGCAATCGGATTTGCAGGTGGTATATGGGACCAGCTTACTACAAAAGCTGCAGAGCTTGCGCGCCAAGGAGTACAGTTTGCACGTACAATGGAAGAAGTTCGCGATAAGTTTGGCGATTTAACGCAAAACACATCTCG
>Ga0181357_1000450_pt1 | contig 15501 bp, 14 predicted proteins | sample Fa13VDMM110DN_FD_130094 | JGI IMG/M metagenome (GOLD analysis project Ga0181357, IMG submission 130094) | Freshwater viral communities from Lake Michigan, USA - Fa13.VD.MM110.D.N | ecosystem: Environmental > Aquatic > Freshwater > Lake | place: USA: Michigan | collected 2013-09-24 | reverse complement strand
TTTAGTTTCTTCTACAGGTTCTTTCATAAATTCTTTTGCAGTCATAGTTTTAGTTTCTTCTACAGGTTCTTTCATAAATTCTTTTGCAGTCATAGGTTCTTCTGGTTCTTCAAGTATAGGTTCTTCTTCTAGTTCTTCTAATACAGGTTCTTCTTCTGGTTCTTCAAGTATAGGTTCTTCTTCTGGTTCTTCAAGTATAGGTTCTTCTTCTGGTTCTTCTAATACAGGTTCTTCTTCTGGTTCTTCAAGTATAGGTTCTTCTTCTTCCATGTCACCTAAATCAATTTCTTCTTCTTCCATGTCACCTAAATCAATTTCTTCTTCTTCCATGTCACCTAAATCAATTTCTTCTTCATCCATATTCATGTCACCTATGTCTATGTCTTCTTCATCCATATTCATGTCACCTATGTCTATGTCTTCTTCTTCATCACCAGTTTTTGCAGCAACTTTTGTTTCAGTAGTAGGAGGAGTTGAATTTGAACAATTCTTAGCACGGTATTCTGCTTCAAATGCATCACTAGTTTTATAATTTGGATTTTTTGTTCGTGTTCCAGCAATATAATATGCTTGATCATCAGGTTTTAAATCCCATATTTGTTCACTTGTAAGACCACCACATGCTGCTTTGTCTTCTATAGGAGGTGGGTCTTCAAATACTGTTGGTGGTGGACAATTAGCAATACATGTTGATGGAACAACACCAAGAACTTGTCCAACTTGAACACCTGCTACAATAATTCTACCAGCAGTAGCAGCATAATTTCCATATTGAATAGCTTTCTTCATTCCTTCTCCCATAACAGTTCCTAATCCAGGTAATGGTGGAACACATGCAATAGCTAATGAAACTATGTCAAGTACATCAATTGGTCTACCACGTGCACCATCTGCAATCATTTTTACAGCAGGACCTACTGCGTTAAGAGCCATACCAAGTCCAATAGCAAGACCAGTACCAGCACCAAGAGTACCAACTGCAATAGCAGCAGCAAGAATACCACCAGCAACTTGTGCCATAATAGTAATAACTTGTACCCACATGTCAGGGTCTCTACATTTGTCAACAAAATCTTGTCCAAATTGTTTCAAATTTGCTTCGGCTACTTTAGCAAATTGTTCAAATGCAGCTGTCATACCATTTTGATTTGGATCAAATGCTTTTTCAAATCGTTTACCAACTTCTTCAAATGCAGCTTCTGTGTCTTTACCAAATTTACGAAAAGCAGCACCAACACCATTCTTTTCTGGATCAAATAATGCAGCATAATCTAATTTTCCAGTTGTAAAATCAATAAGACCTTGAACTAAATCTTTTAATAATACATCCCAATTAACACGTCCAACAATACGTTTACCAGTAATACGTTGTCCACGTACTTCACCACCCCATACTCTTAATTCACGTTCATGAAGTTGTTTTGTAATACCTTGTACATCCCAACATGTTTGACCACATCGTAAATTACAATCAGTACATAATTTAGGTCCCCAATCTTCACCAAATAAACCACGTAATCGTCCACATTCATATGTATTACAACCAGGAGCTGGATGTTTAAAACAATCATCAACACAATCTTGACGTACAGGACCCCAACATGTTCCTGCTACATCTTTGCTACCAGCTGGACAATCATTCATCTTAGATTCAATCTTTTTACGACATGTTAATCCATCATCAATTTCATCAGGACCACAACGTTCACGACATGTTAATCCATCATCACGCATGTTAGCAGGACATGGTTCAACACATGTTAATCCATCATTTCTCCAGCCAGGAGGACAATCATTTAATACACCACCACCAGTCAAATACTTTTCTTTGAATCCTTTTGTACCTTTACAACCACAACCACAGTCAAGTTTCTTCAATTCTTTCTTAATAAACATTACAATAGCACGTTTACTTTTACGATTGAATGATGGATTTGCTTGAATAAAAGGAACTATAAGACTCTCTGCATTTTTTTTAGAAATACAATTTTTACCATTACCACATCCACAATCTTTCATCTTGTTATTTTAGCTATAAATTATTTAATGTATAATAAACAAATGTCAACAGGAGACCAAACAGAATATTTGCGTAGTAAGATGGCAGAACGTAATCGTCCTGGTAAAACAGCAACTTTTTCAAGTGATGGGTATGATCGGTGGGCAGAAAGTGAACGTCCAGCTCGTGTTGGTGGTGCAGAAAAAATTCCTGCTGAAAGACAAATGATGACATCTAGAACAGTCGGTGGTAGTTGTGGTGGTGCTATGCATGGTGGAATAAGTGCACAAGATTTTATTGGTCTTGTTCCAGGTTTATTTGATTTCTTTAATAAAGCAAAACAATTTACAGCACTAGTTAAGGAAGATTTACGTAATCCTGACATTATGCCTGAAAAGTATAGAAAATCTGGTGAAATGATTGCATCAACACTTGAAAAGATTGGACTTGGTAAGGACCCGCATGTAGCTATGTATGAATCATGTATGCATCATTCAAAACCTAAACATAAGCGTGGTGGTGCAGCAGATTGGACTGCTTGGTTTAAGGAACTTGGTGACAAACTTAAATTAGCTTATGATTGGTTTCTTAAGAATAAACCAGCAATTCATGCTATTCTTAAAATGAAGTCACTCAATCCACCTGGATTTGATTATGCTAAACAACTTGAAGGTTTTATGACAAATGTAGGTCTTGGTAAAAAACGTCATAGTCGTCGTGGTGGTTATGATGTTTCTATGCAACCTATGAATGCACAAGAAAGTCGTGGTGTACCAGCACAGTACCCTGTACAATATGATGACAGTTACCCTGAAACAGATGAAAGTGCACCATCTGTTAGACGAAGTTCTGGACCAAAAAGTAAAGCTAGTATGGGAAGTATAGCTAAGGAAGCTAGTGATGGTAAATGTGGTTGTAGTGGTGGTAGTGATCAAACTAGGTATGCTCGGGTAATTGAAATGTATAATAATTTACCAAGTTCTGGTAAACAAAGAGATGACTGGATCCATCAGCATCAAAGTGTTTTAAATGTGCTTAAATCTAAAGGTTTAATTGGTGGTAGTGTTCAATCTAGGCATGCTCGGGCAAATATGCGTGGTGGAGAATGGTGGGATGATGCTGGTAATGCTGCTAAAAGTGCATTTGGAATTGGTAAACCTAAACGTGCTCCTTCAGCACGTGGTATTATTGTTAAGAGGGTAATGGCTGAGCAAGGACTTTCTTTACCCCAAGCATCAAAATATGTTAAGGAACATAACTTATATTGAGTAAATGTTAATAAATAAATTATAGTTAAGTAATAAATGCCTACTTACCAAACATCACCAAACTATAACTGGATTTTTCCAGACAGAGCGGTTGCATTAAATACGAAAGGTGTTGGTATTCTAAAACCTGTTCGTATTCCTAATCAAGACATTATGACATCTTTTGATTCTACTCATGCTACATGGAGAGAACAAGCACATAAAGAAGCACTTGATCGTGTACGAAATACTAAACGAGCAGAACAAGGTATGCTTGGTAAACTAAAAATGAATGCACGTTCTCAACGTCCTTTTAGACCTGCTTCACGTTCTGCTGTTCCTAATGGAGTATTTCATGGTTCTCCTATGGAATATGTTACTAGTGCAGGTCTACGTGGTGGTGTAATTACTTCAAAAGAAGGACAAGAATGGGTACAAAAACGTCTTAATAATCGTATTGTAGAATTAGATGCTATTGGTACTCGTGATTTTTCTGAAGGACCACCACCAGCTATTTCATTATTACCACAATTTAGTATTTTAGATTTAGCACTTCAAAATGTATTTGATGCTTTTTCATCATCTAAATTTGACAGTAGTACTGTAAGTGATTTAGAGAAACTTCAATCTGAATTTTTGAAAGTTGGTAGTACTATTACAGGCGATCAATTAGCAACTTATGCTGATGCATTTGAAAAATTAAGTGAAACAATAACTCCTTATTATGGACAAAGTCGTTCTGGTATACTTGGATTAGATGCTAATACTCAACATGAATATTCTCGTATATTAAAATATATTCGTAAAGTTCTTGACAATATGGATTATTTTATACAGGAAATTGCTAGAACTATGAATGAAGACAAAGCAGCACGTGAACTTGTAGTTAATAAGTTACGAGAACGTAGACTTGGTGAAACTATAACAACTTTTCAAGCACCAGGAGCAATAAGTGTTCCAGCAGAAGAAGCAGCTACTTTACCAGTAATGGCTCAACCTACTGGTTCTAGTAAACAATATAAAATGTCATTCTAATAATAAATATGGATTCACAAACTGCTTTTATTAGTACACTTGTTAGTTGTAGTTGCTTAATTTTAGCAGCAGTTGCAAAAATGAATCATAAAAGACTTCGTAGTACATGTTGTGACAAAGAAGTTATAGTTTCTTTAGATTTAGAAGACATAACACCTAAGAAAGAAGCAATAATACTAAAACCTATTGAATAATACAAATGGAAATTGTTGAATATAAATTAGGAAAACAACAAGGCTACCGAACACAAATTAATGGTGTTCCGTTGTCTAGAAAACCAGTTGAAATTACACGTGCACTTCAACAATTTAGAGCATTAGAAACTGAAAAAAGAGTTGAAGATGTAAGAGGTTATGCTTTGTCAGAACAAGACATTAAGAAAATGATTCCTACACTAAAAGTAGTGTCATACCCAGAATTATTAAAAGCAACTAATATTGATGATGTATTAGACAGTAAAGGTCGTCTTATGCTATTATATTTAACTCAAAATGAAAATATGGGTCACTGGGTATGTCTTTTAAAACGTAGAGGTACAAAATTTATAGAATATTTTGATCCATATGGTAATTTTAAACCTGATGGTGAAAGTAAATGGTTAACTAAAGAAAAACTTAAAGAATTAAAACAAAATACATTTCATTTAACTAAACTATTAAATAATAGTCCTTATGAAATTAAATCAAATGCTTACCCATTCCAGAAGGATGTTAGAGACATGAATACATGTGGACGACACTGTACTACTAGATTATATTTAAAACATTTGTCATTACCAAAATATATTAAGTTAATTAAAAGTTCAGGGTTAAGTCCTGATGATTTTGTTTCAGGATTTACATTTTCTATGATTGGAAGGTAAATACTTTTAAATTAAACCTGTCTTTAATAATAAATATGTCTTTTACATCTATAAAAGTTGTTGGTTCACAAGCAGCACCTGACAGGGTGTATTATAATGCTACGATTATAAACAATACTATTCAGACAAATCAGCAAGATGATGATCCGTCTATTCGGTTTGCAGACACTCGTCAAACTCCGGTAATCGTTGATTCTTCAAAATATAATATTTCAGTTGAAAATTTTACTATGAATGGAGCTACAAAATCTCTACCTATTTTTATTCCACAAATTCAAATTGGAAGTGACATTAATAAAACAATTTATATTATTTCATTAAATATTTTTGATGGAACTAATTATTTATTTAGAGATGAACATATTGAATGGCAACCTGAAAACCAAACTAATTTTACAGTTATACCAACATCGGCTTCACCAAGTCAAGTTGAATCTGATTATTATTATTGTTATTCTTACGGTCACTGGATTAATTTAGTTAATAAAGCACTCGTTAAAGCTTGGGAATATATTGTTGCAAATTCTGGTACTTTTGGAACTCAGTGTCCTTTTTTTGAATTTAATGAAACATCAGGATTATTTACTTTAAATCAAGATGCAAAAACATGTATGACACCTGTTGGAATAAAACTTCCTGCTCCATTTGCTACTACATTTACTGCTGCTGGTGATTACCAAGATGGTGAATATTCATTTGTAGGTATGAACGCAAATTTAGAAGGTCTATTAACTAATTTTAATACAACTTATTTTGCAGTAGGTAAAGAATGGCGTAATTCAGGTCAAGACCTTCCAGAAATTATTATAGACATGGGTTTAGCAAATTTGAATACTATAATAGACCCAGTTTCGGGTATAAATGCATTAGGTACTCTTAAAGGTCAATCTCCATGTTCATTTTTCTTGGTTGATCCATTCACTAATAATGAAACAACATCTGCATTTGTTAAACTTACTCAAGATTTTGTAAGTACAGGTACATTATGGTCACCAGTTTCATCATTTGTATTAGCAACAACTAAAATACCAATTCGTAATGAAGCCGTAGCAAATCCTGTTAAATTAGGAGATGCAAATATTGGAACACAAAATGGTTCTTCAGGATCATTTCAACGTGTATTAATTGAAATTCCAATTAATGCAGTAACAGCTGACATTTGGCGTGGTTGGGTATTATATGAACCTTTAACTCCAACACTTTCATCTTTAGATGATTCAAAAGAAGGAATTTCTGAAATTGATTTATATGTTTATTGGAGAAATCGTCTAACAAATTCATTAATTCCACTAAAATTATATAATGAAGGGACGATGTCTATTCGTCTTTTATTCCAAAAACGGGAAGTTTAATCCTTCAAAAAAAAACTATTCTTAATAATAAAACATGTCCGACATAACTAAGTATTCAGTATACGACCCTCGTATTATTCAAACTAAGCCGAAGTATGCTGTTGAGAAGGGTGCTTTGTCAGTGAATAATGTTTCATTTCAGGCTCAGACAGCAGATTCGTCCTCAGTCCAGTTTAATGTTCAAGTTCCATCTGAGAACGTTTTTGTTGATCGTGCAATTGAATGGTCAGGAGCATGTGTAGCAGCTATTACAGTTTTACTTACAGCTGATGACCTAGACATTCCTGCTGGAACTTCTCTTCAGGGTATTGTTGCTCCTGCAGCATTTCCTCTTCACCAAGCTGTTACACAAATGTCCGCAACTATTAATGACGCAACTGTAACTGTGAATACACAGGATGTTCTTCCTCAAGTTCTTCGTCTTGCTGACATGCGTGATGCTCGTCGTCAACGTACTTGCCCAACTATGTTGGACAGGTATGCTTCATACCCTGATTCTCGTGTAGTAAAGAATTCACCTCTTCTTGATTGGAGTGAGACTAAGAATTCAGATGAAGTTCCTAATGGTGGATTTAATGGTTTCTATTTTGCAACTAGTGCTACTGGAGCAACTCCTCAAGCATCTAGTGGTGCTGGTACAACAGTTGGTAATGTTTCTTATTTTAATGGTCAACCTCAACTTGCAGCAGACCTTAATGCTGGTGCTTCACGAACTCTTACCTTTCATGTAGTTTGTGCTTCTGTTGAGAAGTTGATGCTTCCTCCATTTATTTTTGCGGATCAGCATGAATTGTCTACTGGTCTATTTGGTGTCCAGAATTTTCAAGTACAGATGAATATGTCACCATCACCTAATCGTGCATTTCGTGTTTCAACTGCAACAACTCTTTACCGTGCTGAGACTGGTTTAGTTCTTGATGCAACATTTAGTGCTGTTACATCAACTTGGTCAACTACAGCACCAGGTGGTGGTTTATGGTCAGTAAAGCCTTCTCTTTCTGTTCAATTCTTGACACCTGCTCTTGATGTTCCTCTTCCTCCTAAGTCAATTGTTCCTTACATGGAATTTCCTCGTTATATTAGTACACCTGCTTACCCTGTACCGGCATCTGCTACTTATTTGACTGCTGGTAGTCCAATAGATTCACAGACAATTACTCTTCCTAATATTCCTGATTTACTTCTTATTTATGTTAAACCTTCATCATATGGAACTTCTACATCTGGTGATTGGTCACTTCCTGTTACACGAATCTCAGTTTCTTTTGACAACTTTTCAGGTCTTCTTGCAAATCATACACAGGAAGAACTTTACCAGATGTCACTTCATAATGGTGTAGACATGGATTGGTCAGAGTGGTCTGGTCTTGGTGTTGTTCCATTCTCACAGGTTTCAAAGACTGCTGGTTCAGCAACAGTTAGTGGTGGACAGACTGGTCTTGTTGGTGGTCCTTTAGTTCTTCGTCCGGGACGTGATTTCGCACTTTCTGCTGGACAAGCACCAGGATTAGTAGGTAATTTCACACTTCAATTTCAGATTACAGTCCAGAACTTTACAGGTGCTGAAGTTACACCTAATATTTATGTTGTGCCGATCAGTTCAGGTTTCTTTGAGACAATTAAGGGTTCTTCTCGTATTATTAAGGGTGTTCTTTCTGAGCAAGACATTCTTTCTGCTCCTTCTCAGGCACCTAGTGATGAGCTAAAACGCTCTGTTGGTGCAGCTGCACCTCGTATGACTGTTGGTGGCATGAAAGGGTACATGTCCTAAAAAAAAATAATTAAATAATTAAATAAAGTCCCGAATGGGCAATTATAGGGTAGTCCCAATTATGAAAATGAGTTTCTGAACTCAATTTCAAAACCGATTTATGGTTCCCCTATGATTGATTAAAATAATCTAATATTTGATTTACATTCTCCTATTCCAAGTGTTTGTTGCATCATGATTGGAGCAGGACAATTCTTACAAGGACACTTTTTATGGTTCTTTCCTAAAATATGACCTATTTCATGACTTACCATATACTGTCTATAATCATTAAGATTTAATTGACTTTCTTTTGATCCATTAAACCATCTATATGCATTCAAATATATATTCTTACCATTCATTTCAGCACATGAAAGATTACCATCACCACACTCTTTTTGAATTCTTTTTGGTGTAGACAAATAAATATTAATTTTTTGATTCTTCAAAACTGGTTCAAACGTATAACCATACTTACCCCAACCATGCTCATAATCTAAATACATTTGTATTTGACAGCTTATTACAGCATGATGTTGGTATATTTTATAAGCTTCCGTAACATCATCGTCAATAATAAATTTATATGTTACTATTGCCATTATTATTCATTAAGAAAACAATAGTTAATATAAAAATAATGTAAATATTAGCAACTACATGTAAAAATCAGTAAAAATCAATTGATTTTTACCTAAAAAAACAGCATCTTCGCCATATTTACTCAAATATAATGTAATTAATATAATTAAATGAATGTATTGTCTTTATTTGATGGTATTAGTTGTGGAAGAGTTGCTCTTGAAAGGTTAGGAATAGATGTCAAAACATATTATGCTAGTGAAATTGAAAAGAATGCTATAAAAGTGTCACAAAAGAATTACCCTGAGATTATAAAACTTGGTTCTATTGTTGGATTAACACCACCTAATAATATAGATTTATTAATAGGTGGGAGTCCTTGCACTGATCTGAGTATTGCAAAGAAAGAACGTAAAGGATTAGACGGAGAACATAGTAGATTATTCTGGGAATATATACGAATTAAAAAAGAATGTAATCCAAAATGGTTTATATTAGAAAATGTGAATTCCATGTCAAAAGAAGCAAAAGAAATTATTACTAAGGAAATGGGTGTTGAACCAATCATGATTAATGCTTCATTAGTTTCTGCTCAGTCACGTAAAAGATTATTTTGGACTAATATTCCAGTTGTAGGATTACCAGAAGACAAAGGTATTTTGCTTAAAGACATATTACAACCTGATGCAGAGATTGACGAGAGAATGACATCAAATGGTAAAGCATTTTGTATAGATGCTTCATATTCAAAAGGTAGTTCACTAGAACATTCAATTAAGAAGAAAGTAAGAACTATGGTTAGAATAGGTAGAGAAATAGGACGGCATCTTAACGCAGAAGGTAAACGAGAAGACAAAGCAAATATACCTATAACAAGAAGAATTGAAATACGAAATGATGACAAATGTGGAACTTTAACTTCTGTAACAAAAGACAATTTAGTAGTTTCAGACACGGTACGTAAACTAACACCAATAGAATGTGAACGCTTACAGGGATTACCTGACAACTATACTGAGTGTATAGCAAATACAAATCGGTATAAGTGTTTAGGAAATGCTTTTAATGTTGATGTTATATGTTATATTTTAAGTTTTATTTAATTAATTGACCACATTTAGGACATACTGTTCCTCTACCAGTTAACATACGATCATAAGAACGTTTTACTCTTGGCATTAATTTTGGTCTAGGAGCTGTTTTAGCAGGTTCAAATATACTTGAAATATGTTTCTTCTTACGTGGTGGTGGAGCAACTGGTCTTTCTATTTCATCTTCATCCATTCTCATATTATTCATTATTCTTGTCATTTCTTCATCACTTGCTTCATCACCACCTCCATGTCTACTACGTCTTGGTTTACCTGCTGCGGCTGCAGTTTGATGTTTATGTCTTAAAAAATCACGATGTTGTATTAATCTAATTAAATGATCATCATCATTAGCATACATTTCTAAATCTTCATCACTCATACATGGTCTAACAAATCCTACATCAGTTTCAAATGAACCACCTACTCTATTAGGTGTACTAGCTCTTGTAGGCATATTACGTATAGGAGCATCTGGTGCTCCAATTAACCATGTTCTTACTATTTGTAATATTTCATCTCTAATACGTTGATTTCTTGCTGAAATTGCTCCTACTCCAAGCATAAACTTACCATCTACAATATTACGTAGAAGATCATTAAGACGTTTATTAAAAACCATAACATTTTCTAAACGTTTACTATACATCATATTTCTATTTAAAATAGGTAAACCCTGTTGTATATGTTCCTTTACATCTGCTAGAAGTTTTTTATATGCAGCATGTATATGATTTTCATTCGCCATTTAATAATACTAATTATATTATTTAATAATATTAAATGGAAGCTATTAAAAGAGCAATTAAAGAACTCGCTGATTCTAATATGGCATATTATTCAATTTTATTAGCAAGTTCAGCATCTTTTCCTATATTTATGAATAATTTACGAAATCATGTTCCAGAATGGTTAAATGTATTATTGTCAATAGGTCAAGGATTAGGAATAGGATTACATATTAATAATGTAATTAGAATGTTAGCAGAATATATTATTGATCAAGAACGTGAGCGTATAATTGAACAACGTCGTATGGCTAATGAGCATATGGCTGAAGAAATAAGACAACGTAATTTTCCAACTGCACGAGCAGCAGGAAAACCACCACCAGATCCAAAAAATATGCCTGCTCCAGATTGGGTTAAAAAATTCATAAGTAAACATTAAAGTTCAATTGTTGGTATATTTACTTTCATATATTCATGTTGTAATCCTGAACTATGAGCCATTTTTTCTGAATCTTCATCCATTTCTTTTACATCATATTTGCTTGACAAGTATATATGACGTAACATAGTTGCTCCTACATTCTTACCAAATACTCTATTCAAAATACGGGTTATAGCATTAGCACTTGGTAATGGTAATCCAGTCCATGTTACTAAAAACATACCTTTGGGATTAGGATGTCTACTTAAATACATATTTATTACACGTACTAAATCATCAGGTACATCAAATATTTGATTACCATGTGTCTTTGCTGTTTTATACTTATTAAAAATAAATTTATGAGTTGATGTTACATAATAATTAAACTCTTCATTTTTTGCTTCTTTTTCAGTCTTAACTACTTTCATATATTGGTAATCTTGATTACGTCTTGGAGCAAATTTAGTATATAATGACAATACCATATATGCTAAAATAGTATTCCAATCATTAGGATTTAAATGTTCATTTTTAAGAACTTCATTTGTTTCTTTTGCTAATCGGTTCTCATGTTCAAGAACTACATCCCAATTTAACCAATTTTCTTCTTGCTTCTTAGTTTTTTGTGATGTGTCTATGTCTTTTTGATCATGGATTTTTTCCATCATTTGATTATACCAATAAGTATAAATCTTCTTATATGATGGCTTGTCGTTTAACATAGACAGCGTACTAACAATTGTTGAAAGTAAATTCTTTTTAGTTGACTCTGCATGTTCATCAATACGCAAATTAACACTCTCAATATTTTTAAGCCAAGCCAAATTTGTAAATGGACGGCTTGAATTTAAAACATATAAATTACGTATATATTGACTTGCAGTTGAATCACTAACTTCACGTTTCGTTTGAAACTGTTTGTGTAATTGCATCATATAATCAGTAATAGTTTTCATTCTTTTTATAATTACATGTTAAATTAATTTCAAATATTAAAACGCCTTTTAAAATCTTTAATACTTTCTTTTAATGATGGTTTATTCCAAAGTAACCAACGAGACAAAGCACCAGCAGTCATAGGATCATTCCAATCTTCTCTTATTTCATGTCTTAATAAATATAATTTTTTACGTTTTACATCATTATGTTGAGTATAATCTTCATAATTATAAGCACCAAATTTTATTTGTTTAAATCCAGTTGGAGTTTTAAACAAAGCAATATATTTATGAATGTTGTCATTTGCATCATAAATATTGTGCAGTTTCATTATTACTTATACTCTTTTTATTAATATATTAAATTAAGTTACAGTTGTAAGAGCTGTAGAACTAATAGTTGGTGCTATATGATTTGCAGTTGCTCCAGCCAATAAGTTTCCATAGCTCATCGTAACTGTACCTACACCAGTCTTTTGAATACATTGAATTAATGGAGTCCCTGTTACAGCTCCTTCACAAATTAATAAACAGTAGATCATTCTTTTTACAACGGCATTACTATTAGTAAATTGAATACAACACTTATTTCCACCAGTGTCTGTCAAAATATTTGCATATTTAAGTTGGCAATATGTAATCTCTATAGATTCTGCTGTAGTTGAACTACTAAAAGTTATTAATGGTTGAAGAACAGTAGAAGTAGTATTAAGACTTTGTATTATACTATTATGTATACTTATAGTACCAGTAGAATTAATAACATTTGTTATATTCGTTGTAGGCTGTGTTATAGTACTGTCTCTTATTGTTACGGTTGATCCAGAATCTGCTTCAATAGCAGAATGAGTAGCTGTAGCTCCAGTAACTCTACACTCTGTCATAAAAGCAGTACCTTCAAAGAAATTAATAGCATTTCCAACAGTCCCTGTAATATTACAGTTATAAATTGAATATGTTCCACCTGAACCTAGACAGCGTACCGTGTCTAGAGTCCCTGTAGTTAATCCTGTCACTTGTAATCCTGCTATACCTACTTGATTTGTTATAGTATTCATAGCAATAGAACCTACCACATTACATGGTTGATTTTGCTCTCCTGTTGGTATTCCAACTAAAAATGTATTTCGTAATAATGTAAATGACTCTGTATATGTTCCAGATGACAATATAATAGAGACTTCTGTTGTAACTGAAATTAATGCTCTTGCTGTTATTGCTCTAGCAATAGTTAAATAAGGATTCTGTTGAGAACCATTACCAGTTGTGTCATTACCATTTGGTGCTACATATATTTGAAATGAATCTACAAAAGCTATTCCAGTTCCACCACCTGGTCCAGTTGGTCCAGTTACACCATTAGTTCCAGTTGGTCCAGTTACACCATTAGTTCCAGTTGGTCCAGTTATACCATTAGTTCCAGTTGGTCCTGTTTCACCTGTATGTCCTGTTGCTCCTGTATGTCCTGTTGCTCCTATTTCACCTGTAGGTCCTATTGGTCCTGTTTCACCTGTTGGTCCTACTTCACCTGTTGGTCCAGTTTCACCTGTTGCTCCTGTTGCTCCAGTTGCTCCAGTTGCTCCTATTGCTCCTGTAGGTCCTGTACTACCACTAACTATAATTGCATCAAGTGTTAAATAATTTATACCATCAATTTGAATAGCACTTAACGTACTCATTAAGTTACCAAGACCTGTAATTTGTGAAACACTATTAAGTGCATAAGTTCCTAAATCTACATCTTGTGTAGCTACATATTGTGACCATGTAGAAACATCTCCTTCACCTGCTGGTCCTGTTGGTCCTATTAGTCCAGTTGCTCCAGTTTCACCTATTGGACCAGTAGGTCCTGTTTCACCTATTGATCCAGTTGCTCCTGTAGTTCCTATTGTTCCAGTTGCTCCTGTTGCTCCTATTGCTCCTGTTGCTCCTGTAGGTCCTGTTGCTCCTGTTGCTCCTGTTGCTCCTATTGGTCCACCACTTGGTCCAGTTGGACCTGTAGGTCCTATTGGTCCTTGTTTTCCCATTTGTATATTAGACGTAGAAAAAGCTGAATAACCAGTACGTAGATCTACTGCTGCTGTTTTAGCATTTGTTAAATTAAAAACATTAGCAAATCTTTGCATTTATAATAATATAATAATTATAAATGCCGTATTATATTAGGAAGGCTCCTAATCGTGATTTATATTGGGTTATTACAAGAGAAACTAAAAAGAAACATTCTAAACAACCTATTCCTTTAGAAAAAGCACAAGCACAATTACGTATTCTAAATCAACAATTAACTGGATTAGGAATATTTCAATCAAAAGCACAAGTTGTTCCTATTATGAGACCAGAACTAACACAAAAAATAAAAAAATCATTAAAAGCTGTTCCATTACAGCTTTATTTAAATAAACTTGCAGAAATTTTTCAATATTATAATGTTCCAATTGATCTACCAACAACTGCAAGAGTTACACATATTATAGGTTACATAAAAGACTCTATTTCTATGGAACAAATACAAGTTGGTGATTATATAGTTGATTTTAATAATGAATATGATGATTTTAAAAGAACTATGACATTAGAAACTTTTGTTCGCACGTTAAATATGTATATGTTAGAAAATCAAGCTGCAATAAGTCCATATGACAGAAATCCTATTGATTGGCGGACTTTTAATATATATAAAATTACATCAGCAGATCCAGATTCAGGTGTACCTCGTAGAAGAGGACGTGGATTAGAAAATACACAAATTCATATGAGTCTTTTTCCAGCACTTATGTCTGCAAATTCATTAAATACAGCACGTAATTTTTATAAACAAATTTTAAGAACACAAAAAGAAAAAGATGATTTAAATCATTATATTAATTTAGTAACTCGTGGACATTATAAGAAATTTGAAGAAATCTCATGTTTAAATGATTTAAAACATATAATTGAATTAATTAGAAATTATAAACCTTTAAATGCTTCTGCTTCATCATTTGAACCAAAAGAACAATCATTATTACCTAGAGGATTACTTGATTAAAGATGCTTCAGTTTCTGTAATATAATAAATTGGAAAATTCTTATGAATACAGATCCAACGGCTACCTGACTTTTTAATCTCTGCTACTTCTTTTGGTCCCATACCTACATAACTCTTTAAGAAATAATTTAATGCATGAGAACCTGTACTCTGTGGGTATAATACAAAATGAGTTGCTTCAGTAAGACACAAACGTGTCTTCTTGAAATTGCTTAAATGATGACTTAGAATTAAAATACTGGTCACAGTATGTCTACCCATTATACAAATGTCATCAATTAATTGCTGTACTGCTTTACCTTCCTTACCTTCTAAGGTGTCATAATCATCAAAAATTATAAGAGATTCACGCAAAGGTTCTAAATCTTTTAATGGTGTTTCAACTAATTTTTCTATACTTAATCGTTTTGGTTTAATTTCCATACTGTCTAATGTAGCATCTTCTTTTAATTTTGA
>Ga0181357_1000447_pt1 | contig 15508 bp, 21 predicted proteins | sample Fa13VDMM110DN_FD_130094 | JGI IMG/M metagenome (GOLD analysis project Ga0181357, IMG submission 130094) | Freshwater viral communities from Lake Michigan, USA - Fa13.VD.MM110.D.N | ecosystem: Environmental > Aquatic > Freshwater > Lake | place: USA: Michigan | collected 2013-09-24 | reverse complement strand
GTTTTCAGGGACGCAAACAACTGATTTAACATTGTCTCGTGCAATTGATGTAACGGCTCAATGGTCTGCGGCGAACGCATCAAATTCAATCGGTTCGCAGATTGCAACTATCGAGATTTTAAATTAAGGAATTATGGCAATCGAAATTAAAGCAGAGCAGGTCGAGCAACCTGATACGATTAAACGGCGGACTTTCAAAGTGATCATCGAATCACCCATGAGCGAGTCGCCTGAGATAGTTTTGTCCCGTGAAATTGTGCCTTTCAAAAACGGCGTTCAAATTGTGGGCGGTTCCGAGTTTCAAATTGCCCGCGAGTTTTCAAAAGTGCAGGATGAAACCATTGCGATGGCTGATGGGTTTGTGCTGACCGTGGCTCAAGTAGCGCAAGCAATCGCGCTCTTTGGCGACAAATGGGATCGTGAAGATAACGGCTTGTGAATGATGTTTTTACAAAGGGGGGCTGCATGGAGACAATAAAAACCGGACTGTTCGGGTTAGCTGGGACACTTGGCGGGGTGACGGCTTCACTCAATCTTGCGAGCGACGTGCTCCGGTTTGCGTCGCTTGTGGTGGGGTTGACGATCGGCTTGATTTCTTTGCGGAAATTGTTAAAATCAAAAAAGAAGTAATTTTATGAACAAAGAACAAATTTTAAGTATTGTTAGGACGATTCTAAAGACGATTGGAGCTGTGTTAGTCACAAAAGGTTACACTGATGCGGATGGTTTAGAATCGTTAATAGGCGGTCTCTCCGCTGGAATAGGTCTGCTCTGGTCTGTTCTGGCTCATCGGCAAAAGTAAAATTGCTCTTGTGTTAGCAGCAGTTTTAGCTATTCTTGGAGCAGTGATTCCTTTCCTTTTTGATTTAATCAGAAGGAAAATCACTAGCAAAAATGATCCTCAAACACAACATTCCACTCGACTCGACTCTATCGACAAAGCTATTGCCGGTAAAGATTCTAGTGTTGATGCTGTTAATGTTTTGCTTGTTGATTTTCAGCGCGTGCTCGACTCCAAGAATAGTAGTCTTAAGAAGTGATTTAGCTATTGCTTACGGGCACAAAGGCGATGTGTTAGTAGAGGATTCTTATATTGTTCCTCCTGCAAGAATGCACTGGATTTTAGAGCAACTTTCAATTCAAGTTTTAACGAATTCCGTCCCATGAAACCACACAATAAAAAACCTTTAAGGGTTCGTGTCAGCTTTGAATTTCGTAATGGCGATGGGAACTTTCTTGAAATTAGGCACGGCGACTTTGTCAATGTTGATGGTGTCTCGTCAATTCCTGCACTTGACAAATCCTACAAAGCTGCAACTACAGCATTAGCAGCGCGACAAGTGTTGCACGATGGAATGTCTCATGGATGTTAGTTTCGATCAGGTAATGGCAAGTTCTTTTTAACTTTGTTCCAATAGCCAATCGTGGCAGTTTTAGTATCTCCTTTAGGCCCACCATTCCAGATGCGTGCTTGTGCTTCAACTGATTTTGAAGCTCCGTAATGGGCAATGTAAGCTCGGCAAACAGCTATTGACAACGCTCTGTTTGTCATACTGGAATGGGTCAAATGAGTGCCATTCCAACGGTTGTAATCTTGGACAACTCCAGCATGGATTTGCAGGCAACCAATTGCTTTTCCGTTGTCGCCAATTGCAAAATTGTTTCCTGAAGATTCGACTTGGATCAGTGCAGCTAACAGTAGTTCAGTTATCATTGATTCATCTTTAACAAATCGCACGTAGGAAAGTAAAGAGGGATTTTTGGTGTCATATCCTTCGTGAAAAAGGTTCTGGCAATTGCAAACGCCGCCTTTGCTTCCAATTGCTTGCACTTAGTGTGCTTTATGATGCAATCAATAACCTCAGAATACATCATTGGCCTTGTGACAAGGCTAACAACTGTTTCTGATGTTATCCCTTTGATTTTGGAAACTGTCTTGGTTATCGGAGTCTGTTGAACAGGTTCCTCGCACGTTTCCCACGTAGGCCCAGTAGGCGAATGTTTCATCCACACCTTTTCAGCTAAGTTGCCGCTGTGGTCACGGGCACCAGACCGTTTGCCTCGCTTCAAGAACCTCAAACAGAAAGCGTCACCAACAGCGTCGAGGTATACTATTGCTCTTGCCCAATTAACTAAGTCAGATGATCCACTTGCTAAGTATTGCAAATAGGCATCTCCACGGGATGAATCGTCCTTACTCGGTTTACGGATGTGATGGATTACAAATAGCACAACCCCTGTTGCTTCCAATACGGGTGCCAACCAGTTACGAAGGAATGTAGATGCTACTTTCTGCGCTGACAGATCGTCACCAATGTAGGACAGGAGTGGGTCAATCCATACTACGTCTGGCTTATTAACGTCAATTAACGTCTGCAATTTTTGCACGAACTCAATGCCAGTAGACACAGATTCACGAACGAATATCATGTTCCTGTTCAGAATCTCAATAATCTCCGGCGTGTTGAACCTGGGCATACTTTGCAGTGTTGCTTTGAGTTGTTCAGACAAATCGCCAGCATCATTCTCAGCTTGTACGATTAGATGGCGCAATGGTGCTTTCGGAGTAACTCCAAACACCGCTTTGCCTATCGCCCAGTTGACCGCCAATTGCATTGTTAATGTAGATTTGCCTACACCAGATGGCCCCATGATAACCGCAGAGTGCCCCTTGCAAAGCCAGCGTTTGCCAATCACAGAATTAGGATCGTTCTCTGTATCTATCAACAGCAAGTCATTGACTCGCATCACCTCGCTAGTGGCGTGTGCCTGTTTAGCCTTCCAGATTGACCATGATTCAGCACCAATATTGACAGCGAGCAGTTCTTGCATTTTATCTCCTCGTCGTAACCCTGCCAAGCGCGAGAACCTAGATGGGTTCTTATTCTTTTCGTCTGGTTTATGCTGCTCGAAATGTTCGTATAACTCCACAACCTTTGTCGCGTAATCAATGCGGTCTGTTGCGTCAACTTTGACCCAGGCATGAACAGATTTACCGCCTGAAAAGATGACTGCTGAACACGGCACGTTACTCTCAGTAATAATACGTATCTGCTCTGGAACAGATGCTATAGTGTCAAACTCTAAGAGTGCATGTCTGTAATTTGTTACATCAGCATCGGTTGCACCTAACACCTTCATTGGATTGATGCGGATAAATCCACCGGCATCACCAGACCATATCTTGTTTACGTCTCCTCCTTTAGCTTCTATCTTTGCTATCCATTCCTCGCGGGATAACACTAGCCCCTTAGATGCAGGCACTGTTCTTCCATCCTCTGACTCGACAGCAACAGAGATACCCACTCCTTCACCCTCAAGGAAAGCAGCTTTAAGCAAAGCAACAGTTGGGCTAACCGCTGGCTTCATGTTCTTAATCTTATATTCTAACTTGTTAGGCTTTGCGCTGCACCTCCAACCGTTTGGCTTAGAGTAATTAGACAATATAGCACTGTTAATTTTATAGTTTAGATCACTGCTATTCCACGGTGGTTGACATCTGGCGTTCCAGTCGGACATAGCGACTGTTGCGTCCGAAGATGATAGTCCAAATCCATGAACCATTTCACACGCCAAGTGGAATGTTGCGTTGTGACCGCCTTCACCCGTTACAGCGGGCGGACACGCTTCCAAATACTTCTGCGCTTGTTCAATTGGAGACATCATACCTTCGCCAGTTTGATTAGCATGTTATCCTTTTTCTTTGCAAGTGCAGTTGCTTTTAAGTTCCAATGCTGCGCTTTAGCTAAAGACTTGGTGTTTAAAGCGCACTTGCGAGCTGTGGCAATCTCTTTGTTTAAAGCGATTAGTTCAGGTGTATACTTAGATGCCGGTGCTCGTTTCTCTAACGATAAACCTCGGTCAATACGTTGTTTTGGCTTGTTTTTCCCCAGTATCCGACAGCGATTCTCCTGTTTCTCAACCTTAACCTTTTGCAATTCTAGCTCTAAAGCATACAATTCCTTGAATCTTTGGCTATTTGTTCCGTTACGTTTCTGTTCTCTAACCCTGCGGGCTTTAACTCCTTGCCAAGCGACACAAGCATGGTAAGCATCTTGAGTCGCTGGAAGCGCATTGTAACTGTAACCATTCATTGACTGTTCACTAATCGTCTTACGTTCCTTGACTGATTCAGGCAATGGCTCTAGTTCATTGCCAACACAAGGTTTGACTTCCCATTTAGCTGCTCCCCATCGTTCAACCCATTGCATGTTAGGGTTAGTTGGATGGATTTTGTCGTGGTGTATTTTCATAAATAAGTATATCTTATAACAGGTTAGTAATAATATGTGCCATAACATCAACATTGAAAGCGTTGCCCAACGCCTTGTATCTCTGTGAATTGCTTACCCCTTCGGTATAGTTATCGGGAAGCGATTGTAAGCGTTCACACTCTATTGGTGTGAGTTTTCTCACGATTGAATCTTCCAAGACCATACTATCTTTAAACACACTGGTGAGCGAGTTAGCTTTATCTCCACCTATTTCCAGTTGCTGTTCTGTCTTTGCTCCAAGCACATCTTTTCTTTTTCCGTTCACAATGTTTCTCCCTCGTAATGCTACAGCATACAGTCCAGTCGTTGCTCCTTTACCTCCACCGCGAGCGGAGAGACATACAGATTTTCCATCGTGGGAATAAATCCTATATCCTTGTGCGCCTTTACCTATCTGACCCACTTGGACTGCATAATTTCTTTTTGACGACTGATGTTTTCCACCAATCTTGCCACCTTTGGAATAGTTAGCGTCAATCGTGTAAGCTTTTTTTATCTCAATCGTTCCTTCTTCCAAAATATCTTTCAGCAAAATCCCTTTGTCTTTGGGTTGTGTTACATTAGGAATGTTTGTCCAAAACAATCTCTTGCGATTCTGTGCTGAAACAAGTGCGGCATTTATCATAATAGGTTCCACTCCAAGAGCTTCTGTAATGATTGCCTTTGCTTCTTTTGGCATGCTGTTCACATTCTCCAAGATAAAATACTTTGGATTAACTTCTTTGAGGATACGAACATACTCCCAGAACAACCCAGAACGTTCACCATCAAGACCTTTTCTGTTTTTCTTTGCAATAGATAAGTCCTGGCACGGACTTCCTCCCACCATTAAATCTATGTTCCCGCAAATAAGTGGTGTCGGGTGAAAATCAACGACGCTCCCCACCTGCACAATGTCAGGATAATTTTTTGCAGATACTTGCATAGCATACTTATCTGTCTCACTTGCATAGTAAGATTCTACAGGAATACCCGCCCGCTCAATGGCTACTCTGGCACAAGATATTCCGTCAAATAAGGATAGTATTTTCATAGCTTATATTGTAAATTCATTTCTGTTTGTTGACTTATTCGATTCTCTGCAATTTTGAAATATGTCGGAAGTAATTCAATGCCAATAAAGTTTCTGTTGAGTTTTTTACAGACAACGCCAACTGTTCCAGTCCCCATAAAGGGATCAAGTATCGTTGCACCTTCAGCAGAGAAGTTTTCCACAACCAGTTTAGCTAATTCTTCTGGGAATACAGCCCCGTGAGACTTATCAATTCTTTCGCCTCTTTTAATGCCCCATAGGTTTTGCAGAGTGCCTCGATTAAATTGTGCCGTTGCAAACTTTCTTGATTCAGGGTGACTATTCTGAAAAACTAAAATCACTTCAAAGCGGCTATTTAAAACATTGTCTCCTATTGCTGGCTGTGCATTTATTTTATCCCAAATGATAACCTCTTTAATTTTTTCATGGAAATGCCCAATCATTTTAAATAAAGCACTTTTGTTTCCAGTTAAAAATTGAACATTGTAAAAAACTAAATCTGAAACCCGTAACAATTCATTGACCACTTTCAAACTGAAATCAAAGTAATCTTCCATTGGCAAATTGTCGTCATACCCTACATATTTTGTTGACAATTCTTTTACTATTTGACGTGAGCAATGCGCACCGTTCCTAATTCGTAAATTCATATTGTAAGGCGGCGATGTAAAAACTAAATCAATACTCCCAGCAGGGATGTTCTTCATCTTTTCCAAACAATCGCCCAATATAAGTTTAATATCATTCATTCATACTCCATCCTTATTAAAGAACGTATTGAGTATTACCTGCACCTTATATGCTTCAGCAGACAAGGTATTGATTTGAATGTTTCTCGATTCAATTTCGCTCTTTAAGTTTTCAATCTGCATTAACAGTTTGCCGTTCTCGTTGCGAAATCCTTCAACTGAATCAAGCAAGTAATCGCAGGCGTTCTTTAATGATTGTTCGTCTTTATTCATAGTTGTATTTGTTTATCTTAATATGTTTAACTTTTACTTTGGGGCAACCTTCAAACGCATACTTGCCGATGGAAGTAACGCTGTTGGGGATCGTCATGCTCGTCAATCCAGTGCACCCCGAGAACGCCCATTCGCCGATGGAGGTGAGGCTGCTGGGGAGGGTCACGCTCGTCAGACCACTGCATTTATAGAACGCATAGTTGCCAATGGAGGTGACTGATAGTCCATCAATCTTATCGGGGATAATTACGTCACCCGTTGGTTTAGGGTCACAACTAGTTATTGTAATTTTTACTTTTTCGAGTTTGTATTTAATAGTATTGTTCATAGTGTTTCCTTTGTTAAAACTGTTTAATCTTCTTCCTCAAGGGCTTCACTCAATAGCCTTGCAACAACATACTCATGGTGCCCAATCGCAAAGGTCTTACGAAAATCATCCTCTGCATCTTCGGAAGTCAATTCATCAACCTGCCAAGTTTTAAACAAGTCATTGGTAGAACGCCAATCATCTGATTCAAAGTCAAAGGCGGCATAACTGCCAGTGCAATCAGGGATTCGGATTATGTAGGTTTTCAATTGATTGTTCATAGCATCTCCCTTATTACAACTGTGTGATTGGGAAACGCATAGTTACCGATGGAGGTGATGCTGTTAGGGATCGTCACACTCGTCAGTTTATGGCACTGAGAGAACGCAAGGGAACCAATGGAAGTTACACCATCAGGAATAACTACGCTCGTCAGTTCGCCACACCCAGAGAACGCATTGTCGCCAATGGATGTTACCGCAATGCCACCAATCGTTGCATACATACTTAAGTCACCTTCAGGCTTTACATCGAAACCTGTTATTTTAATTTCACCGTTGATAATTTCGTATTTCATAGTCTGTTTTTGTCTTGTAAGTTCAGGAACACTAAAATGATAATCCCAATTAAAGCGAGCACCACCAAAAATGTTAGCGTGTTCATAGTTTGCCTTGAATAAAGTGGTGAAGCAATAGCAGAGCATCTGCTGTCTTAAGCGTAATATTGTCCACTTGCGGATATAGTTCGCAGGCTTTATTCCTCAGCTTACGTTTCCATGCAGCGTAGTCCATATCTCCTCGCTTGCCGATGCCTAGTGTTGCTTGCCATTTTACAGGTGTGATTCTATGCAGGGTAAGCTGACGACACACTACTAGTCCTTCAATGCGTCCTATGTTTTGGAACAGCACAGCAGTGGTGCTTTCGTTTCGACCTTTGCCGGTATACTTTGGAACCTCCTCAAGTATCACTTCACCTTCACCATCACTGAATGAGAACAGAAGTTCTCGCATTCCGCATAGCGTGTCTGGCATTGGATAAAGAGCAATTCGCTTTTCTGCTCCGTTGTAATAAGCCCAACCGCCACCAACTCCTGGGTCAATTGCTAAGTAATTCTTCATAATACAAAGGGGATTCCCCTGCTTGCTAGGCAAGGGTGTGTTGTTCAGAATGGCATATCGTCAACATCAACCGCAGGCTTTTCGTAGCGGGTTATCTGGTTGATTGTCATTTTTGTGCCGTCTAGCTTATCAATTTGCTTCTGAATCACAGTCACGCTAACAGACTGTCCTAACAACACTTTGCCAGAGAACTCTATTTCGTCACCAGCTCGACCTAGCCTGAACGCACTGCATAACTGGTTAATCTTCCAGCCCATTGATTCAGTCAGGTGCAATGTCTCTTTAATATGCGTCCTACCATCTACATGGAAAACGATGTCAATTTTGTCGCGCCCAGCGTTCTTTCCGCTTTCAATCAAGCCATCTGTCGCTTTGCTAACCACAGCGTTATACGTGCCCGCTTCAAGTAGGACTCTCTCAGGATTCACTTCACCAATCGTAATCTTTGCCATAATGTTATTTCTGTTTTCTGTTTTCTATTAACCAATCTCGTTGTGAGACTAGACTTCGCGCCTCGTTTTACCCCCGCCAAGGCGCGGTAGTCTAAGCTCCGGTAACACACATTACTTTCGCTTGACTAATAATTTGTAAGTCCCAGCTTCAGGGATTAAATCTGACAATAGGTTATTGATTGCACGTTTCGCATCTGACACCGGCAAACCCGTGTGTTCAGCATAGACCGTAGCAAGTGATGGTAATGACAGCTTACAAGCCTGAAGGAACTTTGCACTTGGCAAATTCATTGCTGTAAACGCTTCGTTCAGCTTCTCACTTGGAACAGTGACAACATTCTTTCGTTCTGCCAGAGTGTAGCCAGCTACTTCTTGACCTGCCATAGCCAGTTCTTTAACTCGTTCTCTTACTTTCTCTGCCCAGACTACAGCCCTACTAGCAGTCTCAAGGACTTCACCAAGCTGTTCGGCTGTGTATACTGACAGTTCATCTTGCTGCTCTACCAGTGCTACATCTTTAATCTTGTTGATTAAGACATGGCATGTAGGTGCTTTAATACACCATGAACAATACTCACTTGTCCGACAAACCTTAGCCGCTTTAACTGCGTCAATGATAGAGTAGACAATAATCTCTGCTTCAACCCGTGTCATTGTCCGCTTCTCTGCCCGCATATTGAGACCGTATAACACATGGTAGGTGCATTGAAGCGTGCCTCTAATTTGCATGAGTGCTAGTGCATATGCTGCCATCTGCGGTTTGTAATCGCGCCTCATCCATTTAAGGTCAAAGATTTCATCTCCGCAGATTACGTCGAGCGTTCCTTCCATCACTACTTCTTTGCTTCGGTAGACATAGAGCTTTTGTTCTAACAATAACGGTTGCTCCGCAGTGTTGGCGTGTAGCCGGATGTAATCTCTTGCCCATCGAACTGCTACCGCTTCGTTATCTGGTAGCATGTTACACAGTGACTCATCTTCTCTAAGTGATGCTTCAAGTGCAGCGTGCCTATCTGTCCCAGACATAGCGTTCTCTCCCACCGCAGCTCGAGCGAATAGCGGAGACAATACCAAAGCAGGCAATGCTGATGGTCTTAGGTGCATGGATACACTTTCTTAACTGCGCTTAGAAACGCTTCGGGTTTAGCAAGTATCTTGTCCAATCGTAGCGGTGCTAAGTCGTCGAGTGAAGATTGTATCCACTCTTTATCAACAAGGAACCTGTATGCTTCTGTTGTTAGGTTGGCTGCGGTTAAGATATTGGCAAGCGTCGTCGTCTTTGAACACGGCACTTCCGTTGCTACATCTGCATTCAACACATCAACCGTCACTGTGGTTGCCAATTGTTTAGGTGCATCATCTCCAGCCCCAATCATCTGTTCAGGTTTAATTGCTGGTAATGTGAATATCTGGCGTTCAGGTTGTGGCCGTGTGTTCTCGTTCTCAACTTCATCTGGTGTATATGTTCCAGTGACAACCTCTGGTGCTAACATCCTTACTGCCTTACTAACACAGCGTGCTCTAAGCATTTCAGCAGGGAACTTAGCCCATCCACCACCCTTAGCTGGCAACAACCCTGCAAGCGTTGCATCTCCAGCGGTGTAGTTGATAGTTTGTGTCTGCCCTTCAAATGTCCATTCACCACATGCTTCACTTGAATCATGCTTAATCCACTTAACTCTACCACCTCGTTCACGATACAGTGCCAACATAGCATCAGTTCGCATCGACAACTTGCCGTTGATAAGATGGTAGCGTTTGCACAATTCCATTGGCGGCAACCCTTCTGTGAAGCATTGCAACGCTAAGATGAACCCTTGTTCAAGTCGTTCAACTCCGAACATTCCTGACTTAGCAATAGCAACACCCACCTTTTCAATTGCGTCAATGCTACTGCCAAGTGTGGCGTATAACTGGATTTGATTACTCATTTACACCTCCAGTTTCAGTTTGCTTCTTTAGGAATGCACTCAACAATTCAGCAACACCAAAGGACAGCTTAATCCCGCGAGCTTTGAAGTGCGCTTTAATCTCTGTGTGAATGGGTTTGGGTATCCAGATCGTTGAGATGTTCTCTAAGTTCCGTTTTGGCTTAATCATAATTTAATCTTCGTTTCTTCTTCACCCGTTTTCAGGTTCAGACTTCCGCGCCCAACCACTGGCACGGCGTGTCTAAAACTCGCAACACAGTCAACGTAAAGCATTCTGTGGTTTTGTAAACATTTTTCTTGGATTATTTTTGCAGGTCGTTTTGACCATTGATTTCATTGGTTAAAACCACTGTTTCAAAACATGTCTCCGTCGTTCAAAGCGTCTAAACATTTCAGTTTTCTGTCAACGCTTACGGCAATCTGTTCTTCAATTGTGCCTGCTGCAAACAGAATCTTCTGGATAGATTTAGTTAATCCGCCTGCTCGGTGAACACGTCCGAGTGCCTGGCGCAATGTCACTGCTGAGTAGCTAGGGAATATGAATGACATACGTGGAAAACCACCGTGCAAATCGTGCAGGCTAACTCCTGTTCCACCGGCATCAATGTTCAAGATGATAACGCGAGTCTCGTTAGCTTGGAACCTCGCAATGTCTGCTTCTCTATCTTCTGCTTTCTGTCCGCCTCTCACAATTGCCGGATTCTCGTGTTCTAACAATGTTTGTAATGCCGTCACCGTGGAAATGAAGTTGACAAATATCACCGCCGAAGAACCATTTTCCACTGCGTCCAGAGCTTGCTCAACAACGGCTGGCACTTTAGCCGCCTCAGATACTTGCCGACAGTGCATCATCGCTGCCATCGGAGATTCGTATTCAGTTATCCTTTCTTCAACAGCTTTAATCATTTCCGCCGCTGCAATCATTGAATCTTCACTGGTCGTATCAGTGTTAGCTTTGATCCCTTGAATAGTCGCAAGGTTCGCATCTCTCTCATCGTTCTTAGTCTTAACTCGTGCCGCCGCAGCGTAGGCTTCGTCAATCAACTTTGCCGCATCAGTTGTCACTGGAAGATAGTCTGTTGATATAAACGTCTCTGGAAACGCATCTCCAAGGTCGGCTACTCGCGCTCTACATCCATACTTAGGAAAGATATACCTTGAGATATTCCGCATCACAGTCGGATCAGGCTTGTAACCTTTCGCATCAGGCTTCACCCAGCAACCCATCATCTGTAACCATTCTGATTGTGATTTTGTTCCAACAAAGAACCCTAACGAAAAACCAACTGCTTTTAATTCCAAAGGATTACAAGCAACCGTGGCACTCAACATCAACGTGTTAATCTTATCTTTCTTTGCTTGCAACAGGAGCCTGCTGTTAAGGGATGTCATCCCTTTGCACTTGTGCGCTTCGTCAAAGATAATGCCGTCAATGGTATGCACCCATCTCATAGTGTTATCTTTCAATGTTCCAGTGGTGTATGGCGTGGTGCATCTTCTCACCATCTCATAGTTGATAACCTCGATGGTCGTTCCAAAGTGTTTAGCTGCTCGGTGCCAACTTGGCACCACTGACTTAGGGCATACTACAAGCAATCGTTTGGATTGCATGTGCTGGAATGCTTTGATAGCTGAATACGTTTTGCCAGTGCCAACGTCAGATGCGTCCAGGGCTGCGCCATACAGTCTGATGCTCCGAACAATGTCTGATACACACCTATGCTGCCAAGGAAGCAATCCACTGTAATCAATCTCTTGTAACAGTGGTTCTAGTGGTGCTTCAGCAGTTTCAATACGCAAAGGGACATTCCAAATGTTAGCAAGGAATCGTCCATCCAATGTTTTCCACATCCTCAATCCCGTAGCCTTTATCAACTCCTTCTTTGCAAACCACACAGCCCAAAACTTGCTGCCTGTTGGTATCTCAGCAATATATTCCACCTCATCCTTGTGGGTTCTCCCTGTCGTTTTCCAGTTTAATCCGTGTTCAGTTGTCATAGTGTCTATCTGTTAATCAGCCCAAAAGATTGCACTGCATCTCCACACAGTCAACAATTAACTTTAGTTTTGTTGTGCGTTGCCCCACTTGTAGAAACGTCAAATAAATTTTAAGCATGGCACCACCTTCGGGGTGCGGGTCAGTTTTCAGTTGGTCGCCTGCTCGTTCCGTAGTGGGGCCTTAAAAGCCCCCGTAGGAGGAAGAGAGCAGAGCGACTGATCGAAGATCACTTAACAGCGTTAAGCTCATTAAACGTAGTTTAATACTGCTGCAAGCAGTTGCAGTTTGATACCCGATTTTAACGGTAAAAAACGAAAAACGTCAAGCATTTATTTTAATGGGCACCATTGCAAAAGAGTAGAAGTGTGCAGAAACCCCAATGAAACTGCGGTAAAATCGACTGAAAAATAAATTGAAATTGTTGTACGAAAAAGTTGAGAGTTTGGTAGTGCACCCTTCGGGTGCTGCTTCCCTTCGGGAAGTTACACTACGTGTAATTCGCTCGGTTCCCTCCCTCTTGCGGCTCTAAACGGCCTCCAGAGGGAACCGGCGAACCTTATCGTGTAAGCAGTTTTCAGTAAGCAGTTGCCAATTGTCAGCAGTGTTTGAAAAACATTTTTCCACAGATTTTTGAGTTGCCAAAACAAAATGCTGACATAAATCCTAGGCAAAATTTGGATCAAAATACTGACACAAAAGCTGACACAAAAGCTGACAGAAAGTGAGCGCATATTGTTGCCAACAAACCTAGGCAAAAACAGGCCACGATAACACACTGGAATAGGTTGGGTTAAAGCTGCCTTAAAATCCCACAGGAACCCGCCCAAGAATATCTGTTTGAAACTGCTAGGAAAAAAGTTGTTTCTTAAAATATTTCCTGAGCAAAATTTTATTTTTTTTCAAATTCTCGATTCCAGTCACATGTCCGACGTTAAGCCATACCCCCGTCCTCCCCTCTGTTTTCAACTTCGCATTCTTTGCTGGCAATATAATATAATATAATATAATATAATATATATAATGTATAGTTATAGATTGCATTATAGTTTATGGTTATAGTTATGGTTTATGGCATTATAGCATTATGGCATTATTGGTTTATTATCAGCAGACTGGCAGCAGCAGACTGGCAGCAGCAGACTGGCAGCAGCAGACTAGCAGCAGCAGACTGGCAGCAGCAGACTGGCGTTTAACTAAAACAAGTTTTGTTTTTGTAGTTTCTATTTGTTATTTCATAAATGTGAACATTTATATATTGCTTGCATGTTTCTTTGCTTGCTAACGGTGTGTCACTCCATTTCGTACCATTAGGCATTTGAACAATGAAATTGTCACCACAAGGTATAATTTTATAGTTTCTATATTTTGTTGTTCTCATAGTTTTAGCTCATTCTTACTGGCATTACAATGTATTCAAACCATACGGTTTTAATCACTCCTGGTGACATTCCTTTCGTATGCCTATCATCCAATTCTAATTTAATCATTTCAGTTTCTAATGCCTCTAATGGTTCTAATAGGAATTTTGCATTAAATCCCGTTTCTGTAGTTTGTCTTTTAGGATAGTCAATTACCATTGTTTCACTAGCTTCAGATTCGGCCGTTGATAACATTAAAAGGTTTTCTGTTAGCGTTAACTTTACGTGAGTCTCTTTTTTAACATTAGGGCATAGTCTTTTAATCATTCCTTTTAGTTGTAACCTATCTAAAAGAATTTTTGCATATGTAGAACTATCTGGAATAACACACTCATAATTAGGATAAGCAGAATATAGTGGTCTAGCGATTAAACGAATGTTATTCCAATCAAATGATACGTTATCGTATGATGTGTTTATTTCTACAATATTAGGAGTGTCTTTTAGTAGGTGAATCAATTCTTTGACAACGTGATTAGGAATTGTTACTTGTGGCATTTCAGCATTCATTCCTAGCAATTCTCGTTTAACTATTGCTAGTCTTTTCCCATCAGTCGCTACAGCGTGTATCTCATTGTTTTTAGGTTTTAATAGTATTCCAAGAATTGACAACCTAGTTGAATCAACACATGTTGCACAATTAGCTAATGTTAGCATTTCTTTTAATGCTGACTCTTTTATCCTATAACAATGCAATGATTTATTGAATGGTAATAATGGAAATTCCGATGGTGTTAGTCCATCAGGATGGAATTGTGCTGTGCCATGGCGAACAATTGTTCTTTCCGTTGTCGTCTCAATTTGAATTGTCGTTTCTAGAGTTTCTTTAAGACGCCAGGATAGTTCCTTTGCGTTTATTGTGCATTGACCTGGTTCACTGACTTGGCTTGGCAAGGCGATTGAAATTTGGAAATCTAAATCCGATGCTGTTATGGTCAATTTTTGCGTCTCAATGTTTGCGTCAAGTAAGACGTGGTGTAGGATTGGAATGTGTTTGTGCTTGGCTATCTTGGATAGGGATTTAATTGCTTTGTTTAAGTCAGTTTTTAATACTTCGATTTTCATAGTTTTATAGTTTGTTTGTTCTCAGCAATAATTGCTGAATGCTGGCATCTAGTTTTTTATAAATGCCAGGCATTCAAGAATTATTAGAAAGATGTGAGACGTTGTCTGCGAATAATAATGTCAAAATCATCTATATGTTTTTCTCTGATTTTAATATCAAAATTTAGCAGTTTCATTGCTTCAAAGAATTTAGGCGCGTCGCAATCTTCTTCTAAATAGGCATGTGATTTAGATTTATATGAGCATCTGCTAATCTTTGATTTGATTAAACTTAATCCCAGATGTTCTAGCGAAATCATAAACCAAGCATGGCCAGAATCATAAATGTATACGCATTCTAGAATTGTATCCGTTGTAGTTTCCATAATTTTATAGTTTTATATTAAATTTCTGTGTAAGATACTGATACTTCTGTAGGTTTTAAATGCGGGAATTTCTTTTGTGCTTTCTTTTCTGCCGAATTGTGTGAAGTTGCTTTTATGTAGAAAGATGCTTCTACTCCTTTGACATAAACAATATAGGTTTTCATAGTTTTTATAGTTTGTTCTCAGCAATAATTGCTGACAATAACATTACGCATAATGCTAGTGTCAAAAATTTAGTATATTTCCGGTAGAAAAACATTGTTTTCAAATTATTTTCTGGCGCAAAATTTTATTTTTTTTCAAATTCTCATTTCCAGTCACATGTTCGACGTTTAAGCCATGTCACTGGTATCCTGTGCCATGACATAACGTCCAATGCCATGACCAATTATGATTATATAGTTTTTTATAGCTATGCTCATGTTATTTATAGTTTTATAGTTTTATAGTTTGTTATATTGTCAGCGATCAGCGATCAGCGATCAGCGATCAGCGATCAGCGATCAGCGATCAGCGATCAGCGATCAGCGATCAGCGATCAGCGATCAGCGATCAGCGATCAGCGATCAGCGATATCTCCTCTT
>Ga0181357_1000440_pt1 | contig 15603 bp, 19 predicted proteins | sample Fa13VDMM110DN_FD_130094 | JGI IMG/M metagenome (GOLD analysis project Ga0181357, IMG submission 130094) | Freshwater viral communities from Lake Michigan, USA - Fa13.VD.MM110.D.N | ecosystem: Environmental > Aquatic > Freshwater > Lake | place: USA: Michigan | collected 2013-09-24 | reverse complement strand
ACGACCACTTACTGGATCCTTGTATGCTTTGGCAAATCGTCTGTAGAGATTGTAACCAACACGTAGGTACTCTGCAGCAGCTCTGTTACTACGTGTAACTTTCATTGCCTGCTCTATCTGAGCTTGCATCAATGCTCTCGTCCTGGCTTTCTTCATAACTTACACTTGGTATATGGTTGCAGAATAAAAAGTATCCTGATGGTTCGTGTTTGAATACTGTATCACAATTGAGATACTCTTTCCACTCATCTACTATCGGATCATTTTGAATCTTTACCTTTCTCTTTATTAAATATAACTCCTCTCTAACTTCTATAACTTCATTTTGTATTATCATAACTGTTGTATTAGCTTTGCCACGATATCACAAGCTTCGTATTTCTCTACACTCTCGAAATAGGTCAAAGCACTTTTAAGACCAGCTTCCCAATTCTCTCTCTTCGATGTAATGTACTCGCCAGTACCATTAAGCTCAAACATTCTAATATCCGATGCACTTGTTTGTACACCTTCCGCCACTGCTTGCATTACTCTATTGTAAACGAACTCTTCGTTGTCTTCGAAGAACTCCTCTGCATCTGCTTCTTCTAAGACTGGTATGCTTGGTATCTCTGAGTACTTGAATTCTGATTTCTTGTTGTCATGGATGATGATATCTATTGTGTTATATAGATCGCACCACTGCCACACTAAGTCATCCCTTGATTTAATATCAGAGACAACGACGTCCTCTAGCGTAGAGTTGTTGTTTATCAACACCACCCTATACTTCTTCCCAGCATTGAGCTTGTGAACGTGTATTTCCATGTGTAGCTCGTTTCCCATAAATAGTCTTATCGGATCTCTACTACCTCGTATAGTTTAATAAATGTATCGACGTCCATGTTCTTTTTGAAGGCAAAGTCTCTCCAAGCTTGCATTGCGCTTGTATAAGCTGCTTGTGTAATTAGCTCTTTTGTTGAGTCTTGTTTGCTGTAAAATCCGTACTTCATTTCATTATTACTTTTAAGGGTTGTATTTCTTGAAGGAATTCTGCTATTGTTAACACTCTTCCCTTTTCATTAACTATCTTCAAAATCTCAAGTACATCTGGTTCTGCTTCCACAAGTCCCATTAAGACTTGTAAAGCTGCTCCTCCCCAGAAGTTTTGGAAGCTAGCTTCACCTAATGAGTTAGCTTCATTCATTGCGTCTTGCTCTGTATCACCAGGAGCTATTAGATAGTACTGCATGTTTCTTTTAGATAATCTTTAAGGTCTGTATATTGTTGTACTGCTTTTTGTGGATAGATGCTTCTTAAACGATATACTCTATCGTGCCCAAGTCTATCTTGTACGTAGTCTACTGATATGCTTCTTCCTAAGAAGCTACTAACCATGTTAACAATTTCAATATTCTTATACTCAATGTTTGATGTTATGTTACGTACAGTGTTAACTACACTCTCATCGAGCATTAAATTTACTACCACACGAACATTATCATCAACATGAATCCATTGTCTCGATTGCTTACCATCACCATACACCGGTATACTGGTTCCTTCTAAGATACACTTGCGCATCTTGGGTAAGAACTTTTCTGGGTGTTGGTGTGAGCCAAAATTATTACATGTGCGTGTGATTAAATACGGCACTCCAAAAGTCCTATTAGCTGACATGACTAGCAAATCTCCGGCTGCCTTTGTTGAAGAGTAGTATGAGCTGGGTTGTAGATGTGATAACTCTGTTGCAGATAGGTTTATGATTGCAGGATCATCAGCCATGTCGCCATACACCTCATCTGTCGATATTTGTACAAACTTCTTAAGGTTCTTATTCTGTCGTGCGCACTCGAGTAAATTAAACACACCATCTACGTTAGATTTTAGGAAAGGCCTTCCGTTTGTAATTGAGTTGTCTACGTGAGTCTCTGCTGCGAAGTTTACCACATAGTCATACTCTCCCAAGTCTTCTGGGGTCACTTCACATATGTCTTTCTTTAAAAACTCTATATCAACGGGAAGAATGTTGTCTAAATTGGATGCATATGTTAAGGAGTCTACACATAGAATGCTGCACTCATAATTAGCTTTCATATGGTTGATGAAGCTTGAGCCAATAAAGCCGGCTCCCCCTGTTACTATTATTCTCATAAGTTTATTAATTGGTTTTGATATTCATTCATTGCACTAATGGTAATTCTAAGCTCCCCTAATTCAAAAGATCCAACCTCACCACTATCTTTAATAATCTCAGGAAGCTGTTGTAGCGTATGAAACGTTTGTTGTGTTAACTTAGACGCATCGAATTCAACTATTATATCATTCTCGCCTTCTGGATAGTTGTGGTTTGCAATTAGTACTCTCTTTTTTAGATCAAACTTTGTGTTTGGTTGCTCGTTTTGAATATAAGAGTCGGTTATAACTTGCATCTCATCATTAATATAGATTCTATCACACCATGGCTCCAATGCCTCCAAATCTAAGTAAGCACACGACTTTACCACGTAAGCTATATTGTATTTTGATGGAATTATTGGATACTGATACTCATCATTTTTGATCCAGCTTCCCCACTTACGTAGATAGTTTCTCGCAGCTTGTTGTGATACTACCTTGTAATAGTCATCATCTTTCCCAACCTGCTCATTCCACCTATGCCCTCTGCAAGTCAAATGATACACAAGAGCATCTCTACTCTGAACAAGCTTGTATCCTGCTAATATCCATCTCTGGAAGATATCAGAATCCTCATATGGGAAGGGAGCAAACAATGGATCGTGTCCTCCAATTGCTTGAAAGTCTTTTTTGTATAGGATCCATGGTGCAAACATTCCTTTAGTTACTTCGCCATTGTAATTATCCTGAGCTTGTGCACAGAAAGATTCGAAAGCTTCCACATCTAATGTATTGAAGTCTTGACCAAAGTCTCTAATAATCTTTTCTTTTCCAGGAGGATGAAGTGGTGGCTCAACTCTGGTTGCGCAGACGACAACTCCAGGCTCTAAATGCTTTACTAAATTCTCAATGTAGTTGGGACCTATGATCATGTCTGCATGTAGGATGCCTACAATTTCATTTGTTGCCAATTCGATTCCTTTATCGTAAAGAATGGTATGGCCAACTCTCTCCAAAGATCTATACCTCACTCCCATTGCTTCCTCACAAATCCATTCCCACGTTCCGTCAGTTGAACCATCATCCAACAAGATTACTTCTGCAGATGGTGCATGCTTTTTGATACTCGCATACACATTCTTTAAGTGTTGTAGGTTATTGTAGCTTGGTATTATTAACGATACGTTCATTTAATGTTTATTTTTGGGTTGCATATTTGCTTACTGCCGACAACAAGTTTAATGGTGCCAAATTCGTACGAACTGCTAGCGTCAACTTGTTGTATTACATCTTCTATATTGCTTAGAATATAACTAAGTTCTTGCATATCTCCAACCTTGGCGTCAAATTGTAGCACAATATCATTAGTAAGCTTAGTGACAAATTTACTAGCGATGTCGAAGCTAGAGGTCCTTTGTGCTTGTTCGGTGTAGTATGTGATATCACAATCAACTTGCATATTGTTAGTATACGGTTCAAATTGTAATAAATTTGGTGAGCAATTCATAATCTGCAATCCAATATCGTACTTGGTATTAGGCTTTGGTTCACAAGGTCCGTACTCTCTAAACATTCCACCCCACTTTCTTATATACTCTAAAGACATTGCATGATTTTTTTTTTGCCATTCCACGGATCCTTGTGTTTGGAATTCCGTATTATTACTCACATGCTCAAACTTACTACTTCTACAGGTCAGATGGTAAACTAAACTTGACCACACTTGTATTATCTCATAATCTGCTAGAACAAATCTTCTAAAAAGATCCGCATCTTCGTAGATTGATTTAAACACATTATCATGTCCTAAATGATCATTACGGTTAATTAACCAAGGAGCAAATAAAGACTTTCCTAACTTACCAATATTCTCCTCAGCCAATCTCTCTGTAGTGTTATTGAACTCACTCCACTTTATATCCTCCGGCCACATACCGAAGTCCATTACGATTTTTTCTGGTCCTGGGGGATGTAGTGGTGGCTCTATTCTTGTAGCACAGACTACCGAGTTGGGTTTATATGCTTCAACCAAGTACCTATCAGCATGATAGCCTAATATCATATCCGTATGAAAAGCCATCACCATATCCGTAGTTGCTGCAGCAAACATAGCGTCGTATGCATTCCCTATACCCTTGCACTCTTTATCAGGATTTAGGATATACGGTATGTTGTTTTGCTTTAACCACTCTTCAGTGCCATCTGTATCTTCATCAATGAACACCAAAATTTTATTGGTCTTGTAGTATGAGTTTTGTTGTATTGATGGTATGCACGCTTTTAGGTAGCGTAGGTTATTCTTACTTGGTAGGCAAAATGTTATCATGTAAATACTTCTTTAGGACAATATAGTCATAATCTTCGGTGAAACCAACACTATTGTGGGGAATATAGGATAGGAATTGTGTGTTGTCTGGTGTATAATTAGATCCTCCTTCAACCAACACTTCCTCATACTCCACTCCCAGCAACCTTCCAATCAAGCTAACTAGTCTTTGTGCTGATGATTTATTGTTAAAGTTTACATTCACAGCAACCTTATCTACACGTTCTATTATAGAGGGTAGTAAATTGGATAGGTCGTCTACGTCTATTAGATACCTTATTGCGTTTTTCTTAATAAAGACTTTACCATCTTCAACTATCCTGTTTTTAATCCCATTAAAAAAGGTGCTATTGTTTGCAGTCGCTCCTACAACATTGGGTAGGCGAAAGATTACATAACTGGAGAAGGTGCTTGCGATGTATTGCTCAATTCGAAGCTTATGTTTTATGTAGCTTGAGTCTTGTAAGTCCTGGTCAAAGATACTAACCGTACTAAAGTAGACCAGCTTCATGCTTGTGTTTGAGTAACTTGCTAATAGATCAAACTCTCGAGCATACGCATCGACACCTTGCTCAGCTGAGTTAGACACTCCAGAAGCAAATAATAAAACATTTGGATCGTCTTTATATGTGTTAAAAGCTCTTGCTAAAAGTCCGTTACCTACTATCATAGCTTGTGTCCTGGATGCATGTAGTAGTGCTCGGACTTTTTCCAAACACCTCTGTACTGATTATTGTGATACATATTCTCAGCAACTCGTCTCTCCCAAGAATTAGGGCAGTACCAAGGGCCATGGTATATAGGATTGTCGTAGGTAGCTATATTGTAGTCCATTTTCATTAACTTAGCGATATCGCCAACAAAGACTTGATCAACAAATCCTACACTATACCAAAAATCAGCCATGTCAGGTTCCACTTTATTTTTGAGTCTAAACGTTGCAATTTGCTCCCATTCACCCACATCGTAGCCAAAACTCTGCTTTGGAGGTCCCCAACCTAGAGTAGTTACTGGTATTTGTGGGTTAGTGTTCATTTCTGCCATGGATTGTATTAAAAAAGAATCATCAAAGCGTATATCTTTCATACAATCGTCGCTAACGTTGAATACATAACCTTCTTTTAGATGAAGTATGAGCGCAAAGTACGGAATGATGTAGTAATAGCCTTGTGTTGTGTCCTTGTTGATATCTAGACCAAAGTGTGAGATAGCTGCTTGCTCATAGTCACTAACAAATATATAATCCACGTTATCATGCTCAGCTTTACACTTCTGCAAGAGGTCTTCAATATAGCCTCGACTTGCTACGTTGTTTACAGTTATCAGCTTTCTTTTGATAACTGGGCTTTTGTAGTTTAGGAACCATCCCGACTCATCTAGGAGTTCGCGATAATTACCATCGTATAGTATTGTATTGAGTATCATTGGCTTATTATGCATTTTTGAAGTATTTTTCGTATTTATGTTTGTTGTTTTTTAAGTAGATAGGTAGATCCGATTCATCTATCCAAAATTGAAACTGATCTCTTCCCAGTACATCCTTACCGCTCTGCAATCTATTCTGAATATTATCTTTGATCGTTTCATTATTGTACTCCTGATGACCGTATGCTTCCAACTTTAATTTGATTTGATTTTCTCCACCCATAAAAGTAAAGTGCCAACCTCCGTTCTCAATGTAAACATAAGCTGTTTTTTGCACATTACGAATGTGATTCAGACAGGCGTTCTTGATGACCTTATACCTTGCTAAAGTCGTTCCTGCCCATGGTTCGTTTGATCTATTATTTAGATAGAGCGAATAAGCTAGTTGTCTCAATTTATACACACTCACATCGTCTATACCGGTGTAATCAAGTTCCGGATTCCAGATTTCATCCAGGTCGGTAATAAAACAAATATCATCATCCTCTAATCCAACCAAAGCTCTTCTTATGTTTTCTTTTTGATAAAACTCCTTCAACCAATGCAACTCTCCAGCTGGAACATTACTACTTGTCAGAGCTTGGATGCAGATTTGTTTCATCAACTCATCGCTATTAGGATCAAGTATTCTAGCTCGAAGATCGTCAAAAGACTTCGGTGGATCGTAGGTAATGTGGTGAATAATCTTATGGTGGTATTTTGCAAATCGTTGCTTATTCTCTTCATAGTACAACGGTTTAGGTTTACCCGAAAAGGTTTCAACACACTCAATGATAACAAAATGATCAACACAATCATTTAGCATCTCCAATCGAAGTTCTAGTAAGTCTAACTCATTGTAGAACGTAAAAATATCATATATCTTAGCCATATATCTTTGTTTGCTGTTTGTATAGTTCGAACTCTCTTATGCATTCGTCGTATGTTTGTAAGTTGCCTTGTCTATCCATGTAAGTAAAGCATCTTGATATGTTATAGCCACAAGACCAAAATCCATCAGATATATTATGTCTAGACCAGTACTTGGGTGCTATAATTAACCTCGCTTCATCGTTTGTGAAGGCAGGGAAATATGCAAAGCTGGAGTTGGATACTATAAGCCATCTTGCATTCTTTATTGTTGCGTAATCCCTACCCATATCAAAATGATATACGTTGTCCTCTAGTTCAGGAAGTAGTCGCTTAGCCATTTCAGGGTTTTCTGTAATAACAAGAAATTGCATGTTAGGGTTAAGGCTTAGCATATGATAAATTGCTCTTACCCAATAGTCCCTAGATAGGAAAAGCGAGCTATCTGCCTCATAATCTCTAATGTTAAGTACACAAATGTCATCTGAAGTAAAGTCGTGGTTATCATGCTCAGGCTTGAGTTTTAACCACCGCTTTACTTGATCCCTATACTTGTAGAAGTAATCCTCTCCTTGCATGATACCGTCTATCTTAGTGTGATCTGGTACATTCATCAAATCGACGTCTAATAGCCTGATGTCACATCCAATAGTCGAATCATGGTGACTGGTATTCAACTTCAACCTACGTTCCTTCTCTACGTATTTTTGTCTAATCGTACTCTCATCAACTGGACCACCTAAATCAAGATCCATAAAATAAACTCCTTGGTCATTATATCTACGATCTCCAAAATTCTCCAATCCTGTAAATCCAAAGTCGTATCCGTTTTGCAGGGCAATTGCTCTCGTAGTGACGTATACAGCAAGTTGATTGCCAAATCCCTGTCCGTGATAAAATTCTGTTGTAATCATTATCTCTTATTTAATTTTCCAAAATGTGTAAATACCTTTATCTAACTCAAAGGATGACCATTCAAATCTCTCACGCATCGGCTGCTCCTGCGCCCATTTCCACATAGTAGTTAAGCCCTCAGTTAGTGCTGTCTTGTACTGATAGTTAAGCAAATCAACTGACTTTTGATACGTAGGCACCGAGTGTTTCACTTCATGCCTCTGCTCCATGTACACCTTACTACCACCACCAACTACGTTCATCAAGGTGTCGCAAGCTTCGTTGATTGATATCTCCTCTATACCACCCACATTGATTATCTCTTTTGATGCTTGTGGTAAGACTGCAGCGTTCCAGAAAGGCTCTAAGTTATCGTCAATGTAGCTAAATGCTCTTGTTTGATTACCATCTCCGTATATAGTCATTGGTTGGTTGTTTAGATGTTGATACATCCAAATACCTAACACATTGCGATACTTGTCCCATATGTTTTGCTTGATGCCATACACATTGTGTGGTCGAATGATGCACCAATCTAATCCATGTTGCTCTCCTGCAATCTGAATATCCATTTCACATGCATACTTGGCAACTCCGTATGGATCAATTGGCTTTGGTGTTTGTGATTCATCGAATATACCTCCATAGCCATGTCCGTATACAGCTAGTGTAGATGTAAACACTAATCGTTTTACGTTATGCTTTATGCACTCATTCACAATAGCTGCTGTAGCTCTGAGATTATTGTCGTAGTTATATGTTCTGATGAATGGAGAAAGACCTTCTGCTGCATATGCAGCGAAGTGAAATACGTATTCTGGTTTAATGTTCTCAAATTGACTGGCTATGCCGTCGTTAATGTCCTGTTGTATGAAATTAACTTTTGGGTTTATGTTTTCTAAACAACCTCCACTTAAATCATCCATTCCAAACACCTCATACTCAGGTCGATTCTCGATTATATAATCCGCTAATCTAGATCCGAGTAAACCTGCAACTCCAGTTATTAATACTCTCTTCATAATTTATCTATTGTTTGTTTATAATATACCGTATTTCTTCCGTGAAACCCAAAAGGAATAATTCCTACAGTCTCTTGTGTTGGTGTTTCGTGACTAAATCTAGCAGCTATATGATTGTCAGCAAACCTGCATCCATGTTCTTCGTACACATGCCTATTATGACAGCAGAAGAATCCATCTTCATGATAGAATCCGAAATAAGGCTTCCATTCTAAACCTACCTCACTTGCTAGCTTTAGTAATTTTTTACTGCGTAGTGAAAATCCACCATTTCCCATTCGTTGGATGTCACCATTTGCATCTCTAAAGGAGAAAGTGTCAGTTGGTAATGGCCACAAAGCTCCTATGTAATCGTATTTCAAAAAATCATCAGTCCATCTGTCAGAATTAACAACATAACCATCATTCTGAACTATAAGAGCGTGTTCTGTACGAATGTACTCATGCAGCTTATAAACTATAAACTCATTATACTGTTCGTAATTTAAAGGATTGCACTTAATTATTTCAACAGAGTCATCTTGTATGTCTTCTGGTGTTATTAGAATCACTTTAGCAAAGTCTATTTCACGACATGAATACTTAAGCGCTTTTAAGGCTCCCACTGCATCTACTCCAGCCACACTCACTAATGTAACACTATCCAGCTTTATCTTATCTTCAGCATACTTTGCTACCATATAGTCATACTCCTTCCGCTTTAAAGTATCTGTAGCTAACGTTGCTGTGACTTGATTTGCGTGCTCTCGATTAACTACTGTGATATAGTTGCATATTGCTGGTAATCCAAACTTGTCATACATTCGCTTGTAGTACTCTACATCCATCAACCAGTTTAAATCTTCGTTGAAAAACTCTACATCCGTATTTCGGAACATTAGAACACTTGGACAGCTTATAGTGTTTTGCCCATAATGGATACCATCGTTGTATTTTGGGTAAAAGGGATTGTGCAATCCGCTCTTATCGTTATAATGACAGCACGCAGTAACTAACCATTGGTTATGATTTCCAAGTAAGTGAACCAATTGTATCTCGAGACTCTGCTCATCGTATAGGAAGTCGTCTTGAAAAAGTATCTTGATCACTTCACCTTTTGCATGCTTGATTGCGACATTTGTATTGCAAGAAATAGACCCACGACCATAATCATTTGCTACGTATTGTATATCTAATCTTGACTTCCAATCGTCACAAAGCTTTTTTATATCGTCGTTAATGCTGTGGTCTGATACTATTACTTCAAAATCTTGATAAGTTTGCTTTTGTAGAAGCGTTAATGAGTGGTTTAAGTACTCCACTCCCTTTCCATTAACCTCGTAGGTTGGTATGCAAACACTAACTTTAGTCATTTTGTAATTTGTTTATTAAGTTTGCAATGTTCATAGTGATGTCTGCAGGTGCTCCAAACGACCTTGTAGTAGGTTCTGTCTTAAACTCATCCTTAGTAAGACTATACCAAGTTTTAGTTAAAGTTCCAACGTTTACAAGTCCTTGTGCATCTTTCTTAATTAACTGAGCTATTAGATCTGCTATAACAGGAGCGTAGTCACCGTTAGTTGACTGATCCATCCAAGCTTTATTGTAGGGGAATGGATATGGTTTATGCGATGTTCTAATTACCAAGTTATTCTCACTAAGCTGAGCATATGCATCTCCTAAGAGTTTAGTATATCCATACCAGGTGTTTAGATGTACTGGAACATCCTGCTCTGATGCAGTTGGATTAGAGTTAGCATATACATAATCTGTTGATATGTGTACTAACTTAATCCCATGCGACCTACAATAGTCAGATAAACTAATGACAGCTTTGTAATTGACGTTCCAGTTACTCTCTTTGTCATCGGAGTATGTGTCTGTGTAGGCTATGCAATTCACAATCACATCATAGTTCTGTAGTGAAAAGTCGTTGTATTGCTTCTCGTTTGTAATATCAAATCTATGTTGCTTTCGTGAAATGCATTCCCAACCAGTTAGTCTCACTAGCTCTGATCCTAATAGACCATCACCTAACACAACTATTCTCATTTAAAATCCTTTATGACTTGTTCAACGTAATCAAATACAGGTTTTGTATAGTGTGGTGCTGCTCCTATAAAGAACACTCTATCCAACACTTTGTTTGCTTCTGGGTACTTGCTGGAGTCATCTAAGAAGCTGTATCCTGGGTGTAGAAGAATGTTTCCTGCAAAGTAGTTTCTTGTTTGTATTTTATGATCTTCCAAATGTTGGACCAATTTATGCTTTAGACCCACCTCTTCACATATGAAAGGAGTTCCAAACCAGCAAGGATCCGCTTTGTCTAGTATCTTAGGTACTCTGATACCTTTAATGTTATCTGTGAATATTCTCTCTAAGGTCTCTTTTGAGGTCTTACGATTAGCCTCTATTTCGTCCATCTTATTCAATTGCTCTATGCCAATTGCACCTTGTAGGTCTAGTGGCTTGAGATTGTATCCCATATTGGAAAACACATACTTATGATCGATAATTCCGTCATAGGAATCTAACCATTTATCGAATCTTTTTCCACAAGTTCCACAAGACATAAGATTAGCAGCACCAACACAATAGCAATCTCTTCCCCACCAAGCAATGCTCATCATTAACTTTTTCAACTCCTCATCATCAGTGCAAATCATCCCACCTTCACCAGTTGAGATGTGGTGTGCTGGGTAAAATGAGTTAGAGAACGCTACGTAATATTCGTTAAGATACTTACCATCCCACTTACTTCCTAAACTATCGCAGTTGTCTCCAACTAACTTTAATCCATACTTCTCACAAATCTCTAGCAAACGGTCAAAGTCTGGTGGATTGCCCAGTACTGGTGATACAAAAATTGCTTTTGTACGTGGTGTAATCTTAGACTCTAGTTGATCTAAATCAAAGTTCAACGTATCCCATTCAATGTCTATAAAGACTGGCTTAAGTCTGTTTTGATATAGAACCGAAATTGTGGTTGCGAAACCTACTGGTGATACAATCACCTCATCGTCATCAGCCCAGTTAAATCTCTTCTTTAACGCTGCTATAAGCACTAAATTTGCAGAAGATCCTGAGTTGACCATCAAGTTAAACTTTGAGTTAAACTTTTTACCAAACAGTCTTTCAAATTTATAGACACTTTCCCCAGTTGTTATCCATTTACCGTTGAGAAATGCGTTCATTGCAGCTTCTGTTTCCTTATTATCCCAATAAGGACCTGAGTAGTATATTGGTGTTACGCCTGGTTCAAAATGCTTTGCGTTGTATATGTAGGGAGATACGTGATTTCCTACTAACGCTTTGATGTCTTCTTGTAAAATCATATTATTGTTTATTGTATTAATGTTGCTAACTCTATTTTCATGTTTTCGGATACTTCAAAATTGCAAGTCCAGATCGTATACAAAGCTCGTTCTAATAAATGACCTTCACCAGAAAGCTGAGCATGCTCAACAAAAAATCTAAGATTCTTGTAGAACGCCTTATCGTACTTGAGAATATGTCCTTTTGGGACAACAAAGTTGCCACCTGGTGGAAACCTTAAAAATTTAGGTACTACTGGTTCGATAAAACAGTATTGTATAAAGTCATTATAGGTAGCAAAGTATTTAATTGGTAGATCGGGATGCCTCAAATACCAACTATTGTTTAGTTCCATAAAACCACCATCACTAGACCACATAGCTATTCCCGAAATGAGACTTGGCTGGTTCTGGTCATGGGCTCTCCAATCTTCAATAGGTGCAAAACACTTTAAGTTAACTAACTGATTAAATTTCTCCTCAGACACATGACGGGGAAATGTATTTCCTTTGCAAAATACCACTACATTGGGTAAGTCATCGTAATAATCTATAATGTATGTCATAAAATCATATATACTATACCCATTGATAGATGAATTTACAATATTGTAATCTGGATACTTGTCGCGGAGATTCACTGCTTCAAACGGATACATAATATCCTTAGCTGGAATGTCGTTACTCCAAGTTTTATCATATATTATGTGATTCGGGTAATCTTTAACCCAATCCAAATTGTTATTGAAGTTGGATATACAAAAAAAGTTTAAATCTTTATCCATTGTTTGCAGTATAAATCGCTTGTGTTATGTTGGTAGGCATGTCCAAACCACTTCTTAGGCGCAATCACCTTTTTGTGTGGATTGTCATTTAACCAAGCTCCCCACCAACTAAATGAGCTATTGGCTATTATGTTGTGATCGCACATGCTCATTAGGCATAAATCCACATATGGATCATTATTGTTAATATACAAAATATTTTCGCTTTCTGCAAATAAACTTTTGCAATAATCTACATCGTCTGAGAATATGATGAAGTACGGATTAGAGTCAGTAAAATGCTGTGCTGCTTCCAAGTAGTACTCTGGTTCGCATGGTGGATGAAAGGCTGAAAGCTGTACGTAATCTCCTCTGCGTATGTGGATTCCAACAGTGGTTCCATCAACGTTTGGGAATAGATCTTTTGCACACTGTCTTATATGTGGCTTAAAGGTTAGTGTACTTCTCAACTCGTCTTCTATTGATAGGAAGTACTTTTCTGATTGGTAATATCCACCCAAATCAACTCCATCAGGAATGGTTAACATAGACGTATCATAGTGAAAAAACCTCTCCATCTGCATTGTAGTTGCAGCAATACTGGCTCTTGGAGCGAGTAATCGTTGTGGTATGTCAAATGCTTTTGGCACATCAAACGTGACATCTAAAACCTTACCGTCTTTGAAATGCTCTATGACAGCTTGTGTTATGTTCTCTGATGGAAACACCACCTCATATCCTAATTGTCGTCCTATTCCTAAAGTGCTTGCAAATTGGAAAAGTTGATTTCCAAGCCTGCCAAAGTGGCCTATCTTACTATATGTTATCATTCTTGTAGTAGTTTAACCAGTATTCTACCATTTCATCTAACATAAACTCAAATGTATAATCGTGTGTCCAGCCAGTTGCTGCAATAAGCTTTGAAGAGTCACCTTTGAGGTTATGTAGCTCTTCTGGTCGTAAGTACTGCTTATCTTGCAAAACATACTTCCTATAGTCCATATCCAAAGAACTGAATACGTAATCACATAACTCAGCTACTGAGTGTGAGATACCGGTTGCACAGACGTAGTCTCCTGGTTGGTCAAGTTGCAGGATTTCCCACATTGCCTTTACATAGTCTTTTGCATGTCCCCAATCTCGTGTTGCATCTAGATTACCTAACTTGAGATGGTCAGCCAGTCCTAGCTTAATTTTTACCGCTTCCTTACACACCTTGTTAGTTACAAAGTTTGTACCTCTTCTTGGTGATTCATGATTAAATAATATCCCATTGGAAATAAACATCCCATAAGAATGTCTGTAGTTTCTACTTATGTTGTAAGCAAACGACTTTGCACAGCCATATGGTGATACTGGGTTCATGGGCGTCGTTTCGCGTTGGAAACCATCAGAATCGATGGTATTTCCGAACATTTCTGAGCTACTGGCTTGGTAAACCTTTGTGTGTGGTGAAGCGATTTTAACCGCTTCTAATACGTTCAAAGCACCTATTGCAGTTGCGTTGGCTGTGTATAGTGGTTGATCGAAGCTAATCCTCACGTGAGACTGTGCAGCTAAATTATATAACTCGTCTGGTTGCACGTTGCTTATCACTCTCATTAGAGATGCTAGGTCGGTTAGATCAGCATATTCAAGCTTAAGCCTTGAATACACACTATCATTAAGTCTTGCTGTTTGATTTTCTGCTACAGAGTTGCGTTTTAATATTCCCCAAACCTCATACCCCTTTTCTAAAAGAAACTCAGCTAAATAAGACCCATCCTGTCCGTTAATTCCTGTAATCAATGCTTTTTTCATATCTTATCGTTTGACGCCCCAAAATCTCAAATCGCAGTGATTAGGCTCTACTTCAAATTGGTACGACGAGAATGTAGCGTCAACATCGCAAAACTCTCGTATATCTTCTTCTGTGACGTTTTTATAATATTCGTTATCCCAATTCTCTTTTTTCACATTAGGCATTGTTATCCAACTATCCGTCGAATTTCCTTGTGCAGTTTTACCATTTTGTCTATCAATTGCATCTTGCGTAGCTGTTCCATGGACAGGTCTTCCTGTCGTTGCACAAGTCCAAATAAAATATCCACCTGGCTTTAACATGCGTATTGCGTTAGTAATACTTTCTTTGTAGAAAGGATTGTGTTCCCAACATTCACAAGATACAATAGTATCAAAGGTGTGATCAGGTGCATCATATTCATTTGCTGGACAAGCAATATCTACTCCAGGTCCTGGTAGTAGGTCAAGTCCTACGAAATCGCAATTATCAAACCACGGTTTTTCATTACCATTCACGTCAAATGATCCAATATCCAGTACTTTGGAGTTTTGAAATGCATTTGGGAATTGCTTTTTTATTGTGTCTAAAAAATCTTTTTGCTCTTTATGGGCCATAATACTATGTTTGTTGGTTTATACGCTATAGTGCGTCGTAATAATTGTTTTGTTTTTCCTGTCGTTGTATTGTCTTAGGATGGAATAACGCGTACTCCTCACTTTGAGGAAGATACGTAAATTGTTTCTGTCCTGCAAGGATTTCGTGAACTTTATTTTGCCACTTAATACTGCCATCGTTTCTATATATCCTATGCTGCCAGTCTGGCCAATTCACCCATCCATTACCGTCAACTCTCCACCCCCATTGTTGTATGTGGTCCTGAGTAAGGCCATCTACTGTATTCACTCGAGGTACTAAGTACACATCAACATCTGGATTGGTCTCTACGATTGTTGGTAAGCTTTCTATAAAGTAGGGGTGAGGATATTCATCTGCGTCTATTTGAAACACATAGTCGCCTGAGCATAGCTCTGTTAGTTTATTCTTCCAATCAGCAAAATGTCCTTGAAACTCTCCTGGCCATACTACCATATGATCCATGTTATGCATTTCATAGTGGCGCAGTGTTGATACTAACTCGTCACTAGCTTTT
>Ga0181357_1000438_pt1 | contig 15610 bp, 19 predicted proteins | sample Fa13VDMM110DN_FD_130094 | JGI IMG/M metagenome (GOLD analysis project Ga0181357, IMG submission 130094) | Freshwater viral communities from Lake Michigan, USA - Fa13.VD.MM110.D.N | ecosystem: Environmental > Aquatic > Freshwater > Lake | place: USA: Michigan | collected 2013-09-24 | reverse complement strand
GTAACAGTGATTACTGCCGCTGTTCTGGTGTACGAAGTGATTGCAGTTACGGCGCTAACCGTATCCCAAATGTTAATTGTTCCAGCGGAAGTTCCACTGGTGTAAATGATACCTTTGAGGCGATTAGGCCCACTCACTGCAATGCCAGTTGCATTTAAGTGAGCAGCCTTTACGTCATATTGCATTCCCATAATTAATCTCCTGTTATGAGGGGGCCGAGGCCCCTGTGATTAATTAGGTTGTCGAGAATGGTGTTGCAACAGTACCTGAACCGTTAACAGTGCCGGTAACCATGTAGCAGTTTGCAGCGACAGCAACGATTTCGATGAATGTGCCAGCAACGCCGCCAGTAGTTCCACCGTTCAAGTTGATGAAGTCAAATGCGTCTGCGGCTAAAGCGTTGTACGCCACAAGTGCATCAGATGTATCGGTGTCAACACCAAACAAAGTACCAATGAACAGGTCTGTCCCGTCAGTGGCAATCTTCAATGAGCTTGTAGTGATAGTAGTGGGAACCCAAATTGTGTAAAGCACACCCTCGTTGTTCAGGGTGTTGGGATCTTCACCGGGGCCTGAAGTTGTTGGATTTGTTGATACGTTGATTGTGGGCAACGTCAAAGTTGTGGTAGCTGCCAAAGCGCCACCAACAGAAATAATACGACCGCCGTGGTCAATGGGGTTAAGAGTGGTGCTAGAAGTAATTGCTACAACAGCGCCGGGGCCTTGAGCATAGAAACCAGCCAACGAACGGACTGAGCCTTGGAACGTAGTACGGGACATGATTTTTCCTTACATGCAAGTTGTGGCGTATCTGTCTGCATGTCGTCAGCCGGGACTGTCAGATACACCGGAGAACCCCGGAATACCTTGTTTATACCATGCAGTTTAAACGAATGCAATAAAAAAGGGAGCCGAAGCTCCCTTTTTCTTTCGCCTGATTAGGACGAGCCGGGGGATCCGAAAACACCCAAAGGATCTGACACACCAAAGCTGTAACGCTCACGGGCTTTGTAGCGGACATTGCCGGTATCAAAGTCACCATCCATGCCGGTAGACATGGGAGTGCGCACAAAGTGCTTCAGGCCGTTAGGAACATCGGTCAACAAGAACCAAGCGTTTGTGTCTGTCAAGTAGTTATTGACAGTGTAGCCGCCGGGGATTGAGCCATTGTTCTTGATGGCGTTGATGTCGTTGTCAGCGGTTGCTGTGCGCAACTCGGTTTCCAACAGACGGGTGGCAACGAACTGGAGTGATGGAGGCACAACCAGCTTTTTGGGCTTTGATGCAATCAACAGGCCACGTTCATCAGTCCACTGGGCGATCTGGATGACTGCGTTTTCCAACGAAGTTTCATTCAAATCTGCGCCGGTCGATGGGCGATTGCTGTTAACGCCACCAGAGATCAGCGGGTGGGCGGTGCTACACAGGGTAACGCCGTCACCGTAGGTCACTGTAGTGGTGAACGCATTGTTCAGCACATAAGCGGCCTTGACCTGCTTGGTGTAAGCCATAGCACGAGCCAGAGCTTTGGTGTAGCGGCTAGACAAGCTGTCATACAGATTGTCTTCCACTGCCTCTTCAGTGATGGAGAAGCCCATTGCGATGGTTTCGTGGTTGTAACGAGCAGTCCATGCTTCCTGAGCATTGTCATAAGCGATGGCGGAGCCTTCGTTCTTGACGGGAGCGGCAGAAAATCCTGACAGCTTGGTTTCTTCTTCGAAAGAACGTTCGGAAGTCTCTGTTTCGTAGATTTCCTTGTGTTGTTCGCCGTAAGTCTTGTATTCCAAGCCAAACAGGGCGTTCAAACCGGGGAGCAGTTCTTTCAGTAGTTGCGCACGGGAAATAGCCATTTCTTACTCCTTAGATACCAGTGGTATTGTTGTACTGGTGTGTGTTGATTTTCACCAACAGCTCGGTGTAAGTGTCAGCCGCAGTAGCGGTTTCTGGCACAACATCAATCACCCGAATTGGAATAGTCGCTGTAGTTCCAGCACCTGTCAGGGTCACAGCGTAGGCAGAGTTACCAGTAACGGTGTTGCCAGCATTGAGAACCAAGGCCAAGTTAGTGCCTACTACGGTGCGACCGGCGGAACTCATGGTTGTTCCAGAAGAAACAACAGCCACTTTGAAAAGTGCTTGCTGGTCATCTACAACATACGCATAAGCCAAGTTGGTTGCGGTTGAAATTAATGCGGGGAGGTACTGACCCTCAACGGTTTGACCGTTGGAGTTGACGTACTGACCGCCTACGCAAACGCCGACAATATTACCGGAGTTGGTAGCTGTTGAAAGAACCAGATAACCCGTGCTGTCGATTTGAACTGTATCTCCAAAGAAGATGGCAGTAGCAAAAGCAGCGGCAACAGGAATCTGTCGGAAAGCACCAGCATACGGCTTGCCATCAAGTGAATTGATAGGCTTAAGGCCGTAGGGCGCTGAGACAGTGGGGTAAGCCATGTTTTAAAGCTCCAAGTTAGATTGATTTTCCAAATGTGACTTTAGAGCGCCGCTCATTGAAGAGTGGCATTCTTGCATCACTTTCACGCATAAAATTGTTATCCACCGATTCCATTTGCGCTCTAGCCTGTTCTTGGTAGTACGCATCACGGTCACGAGTGAACTCAATAGGGGTTTTGCAAAGAAGCAAACCACCAATCTCAATTCCATCTGGGAACCGCCCGTTGGGGTTGTTCAACATCAGGAGTTTTGGTTGGGAGGCAGCCTTCACAGGTTCCCAACCCTCACGGAACTTTGTAGAAATGTTCACGGCATCAGGGGCGTTTAAAGTGCTGATTCGGATCCAACGAAAATCCCAACCATCTTCTTTTTCAGGCTCGGGAAGCAACTGAGGCGGAACCCAACGCTTGGGCCGCATTTGTGATTCACGAGACTCGACAGAGCGCTTTGTACGATTTTGATCATCCATTTTGATTTCTCCTTAATACCGCAACCTCACGAGCATATTGTTCCAATGGAACTCCAAGCCGCTTGGCAATGTTGACTTCTGACTGGGAAAGTGTGATTTTTTTGGGCGCAACACTTCTGCTGGCAGAAGCAACAACGCTTGATTTAGGGCGATGAGATTTCGAATCATCGGATTCCTCGGACTCAAACTTATCCGGGAATACTTGGCGTAACCTACCATTTAAACGCAAATAGTAATTGTCACTTTGAGGATCAACACCCTCGTCATTAACCAGTTTGTCATGCACTCCAAGCGCAAAACTGGTCATTTCCTTGTCCTGACCCCACCAAGAATTTTGTTTCCGCCAATCCTCGGCTTTGTAGTCTGGTTTAGGTTCCGCTTGCAGGTGGGTAGTTTGTACAACATTTTCCTGCTCCTGTAAAGGGGCTGGCTTAAAATTGTTTACACGCTCCACTTTCATCTTTGCGGAAGTCATTTCTTCCTGCGCATTGACTAAAGCATCGGAGTCTCCCGCCTCGTAAGCGTTCTTGTACTTGCGCCTTGCCTCTTCAAGCTCTTGCGCAACGACTCGTTTTGCCTGTTCCAAGAGAGCAGATTGGCTTGTGTTTACAGTGCCTTTGAGGCGCTGGTTCTCGTCAAAAAGAGTTTTTGTGAGGCTAATTGCCTCTTCTTTTTCCCTGAGAGCAGCCTCTTTTGCCCTGCGTTCTTCGTGATAACCCTTGGTAAATTCACGGATTTTGTTCCGGTCACGCTTGGAATAGGACTCCAACTCTTCGTCAGTCGGCTCCTGTGGCGGTGTTGCCATAGGAGTTCGACCACGGTCTTCCTCCGGCGTGTCATCAACAATCTCAATTTCTGGCTCTGGCTCTTTGATGGCAAGCCCACGTTTTGGCTGCTCAATCTCAGAATCCTGAAATTCAAATTCAGTTTTCTCGTTATCGGACATATTTTTTCCCCTTACGCACGGGTGATTCCACGAGGATCTTGAACAACAGCTTCAACGCTGTCATCGTTAATCAGGCGAAACTCTTTTCCATGAATCTTGATCCGTGTTCCTGAATTAGGACGGACAAGGACGAAATCTCCAGCCTTGCAAGAAGGCCCGGATGGAAAGCGCTTCTCATCTTTGTAAGCATCAGGCCCAACCTTTACGACAAACAACACTGGCGACAGCAGTTCCTCGTAATGCATGGTCTGGCTTGCTTTGATAAGGCCACCTTCGTACTCTTCATCTATCTCAGGTAAAACGCACAAGAGATAAAACGTTGCTGGATCCGGCACTTGTTTTGCCTTCTCCTCTGTCGTGGCATTCAAAATACCGGACAGATCCACTGCCTGAACATCGAATTCAGTCATCTTCATTACTTTCCATTTTTCGCACAAGGTCGGTTATCACGGACTGTGCGTACAGTAGACCTTGGATTTGCCCGCACAGCTCCCGGTACTCGGCGTAGTCTTTAGCTCCGCCCGTACCAAGTCTTTCGGAAACGATTTCGCTTCGCTCCCTCAATTGTTTTGTGATGTATTCGAATTCGTTCATTGTTTGCGTTTAAACAGGTCTACCTGCACCTTCTGGTTGGCTTGTTTGTCTTGGGCTTGGATGCGCTCTCGCTCAATCTCTTGAGTTCCTTGCATCCTCTGAGTTTCAAGTTGAAGCTTGGCTTGGGCGATCTGCGTGTCTGCCTGCATCTTCTGGGCCTTGGCCTGAGCTTCCATCTGTTTGATTTGCAACTCTTGCTGTTGCATTTGAACCATAGGATCTTGGGCTGCTTGCTGGGCTTGTTGTTGTTGAGCCTGAGCTTGATTGGCCTGAAGAAGCTGGGCAGATCCTTGGGCAACCAGACGAGAGAGTTCGACTTCGACATCCTCTGGAAGCCGGGAGTCCGGCGCAGGGATTGGCACACCAATCTGCTCTTCGACTTTCTTGCGGTAATTGAACGCCAAGTGTTCTGCAATGTGAGCCATTGCTGCGGCTTGGATCTTCTGAGCCATTGGGTTTTGCCCGATGGTCTGAGCAATCATTGGATCCTGCATGAAGGACTGGTGCGCTGCAATATGGGCATCATGATCTTGGTAGATGAATGCCTTGGTTGGCTTGCCATTAAGGAAGGCCATGTTCTCGCTGATCGGATCCTTGGGAGTCTGATCATCTGAGGTTGGAACCAGCTTGTCTGCGTTCCTGACCCCTAGAACTTCAATCATCTGGCGGTGCAAGTTGGGCAAGTCATAGATCTGAGGAGCCTGAGCAGCCAACTGGATCACGGCCTGATACTGCATGATCCGCTGGGCCATTGTTGAGCTATTTGGATCACTGACCGGGATGACCTCGACAATGTCGTAATCTTCCCGCTTGGCCTGACGATTTCCCTTTTCTGGGTCATAGTCATACTCTTCTGGCGCATAGTCCCGAATGATGTTCTTCAGGAGCTTGAACTCCTGTTTCATGGAGTTATGGACACGGGCTTGAACGGCACTCATGGTCTTTAGCTGGCGCTCAAGCAAGGCAAGAGTTGTACCGACAGGAGCATTGGCGCTCATGTCGGAGACTTTCATCTCCCCGATTGAGCCAAGTCGCCTGCCTTCTTCTGTTATCTGATTGAGAAGAGTGAGCAATGTACCGCTGGGTTCTTTGTAGGGCAACGTCATTACGTTGTCTTTGATCGTGCCTGACGGCACATCCACATCCCTGAACTCGCCCGGAGCGATTGGAGTGTCATCTCCTTTGACCCGCATACCTCTGGACTTCAATCCACCCGGCAGGTTGGACAGCGTTCCAGCGTCCACCAACTGACGGATCAGTGCGGTTCCCGCCCGGGCGTATCCGCCAATAATGTGGATTAGGCCAAGGCCATAGAAACCAAAGCCCGGGATGTAACAGTAATCCACAAAGTGCTGGCGCTTGAGCTTCTTTGGATCCTCTTCTTCCCAGTTGCGGTAGATGGCAAGGACTTCATCTGTACCGCAGTCAATGGTGACCACATAAGGAAGAGCAATCCCCGTGGGATCCCCGTTCTCATCTACATCTTCCAAGCCTTCAATGTCCAACTCTGTATGCACTTCCAAGATTTGGTAGCGGTTGTCATCGGTGGCTTTATAACCTTGCTGCTCTGCTTTTTTCTTCTCAATATCAGAAAGGATGTTGACAGGGTCGCCAAGGTCAATGTCTTTGTAAAAGCCGGAGGCTTGCAGCTTCTTCAGTTCATTCTTGGTCTTGCGCATTACATGTGTAACACGCTCTGCGCTGTTCAGGTTAGACGCTCCGTAGGGGACAATGACATCCTCTGCGGGGATAAATATTGCCACCTCACGGCCCATACCCGGGTCGTAGTAGACCTTCTTGAAGGCCGCACCTGCCAAGCCAAGGGAATACAAAAGACGCTCATGCTCTGGTCGGTACTCAGGCATTTGCTCTGTCAGGCGGTAGTTCATGTCTGTTCTGACACGTTCTGCGGCTTCTTCTTTGAGTTTGGTGATTGCGCCAATGATCTGGGTCTTGACTGGGCCTTGGGCTGGGAAGGTTTCCATGATGGACTCAGACTGGAAACGGATGGCGGCTTCCGTTAGGACTGTGGAATAAACGCCACAGGCTCCATTCCAAGGCTGCGTTCTTTCTTCATATTGAAGGCCAAGAACTTCCAAGCCCTTGACAAATGTCTCTGCCCAGTCTTTGCGGGAGTTAATGTCAGCGTCCACGAGTTCAGTAATCTCAGAGGCAATTGACTGAAGGACTCCCTCGTCTAGAACTTCAGCAAGGTTGGAATCAAAGTCCCCGTCATACTCAGACCCCTCTTCAAGGGTGATCTCTACACCGCCCTCAAGCATCTCGGGATCTTCAATATCAAATTCAATTGGGTCTTCTTCCAAACCAGCAATTCCGGCTGGCGCTTGGTAAACATTTTTATCAAAATTAGTTGCCATGATAATCCTCAGTAATATTCCAACTTCCTGCGGTAGATAGGCTCATCTTCTTCATCGCTATCGATGGTGACGAACCCGCCTTTTCTAAACTGCATCAATGCCTGACTGGTCGAGTCCACAAGGTCATCGTTGTCGCCATTTGGGAAAGCTGCCATTTCTTCCATGACTTCATCTGCCCATCTTTTATCTGGACACCAGACAATCCCGGAAGCAAACAGGTCAGAGATTGCGTTTACACGAGCTATCTTATCCTGTCCTTTGTACGGCGTATACTCTGAAACAGGAATTCCTGTCTTCCTCATTTCATAGATTAACGGAGCGCCAGCGGCCCGCTTCTCAACGATCAAAGTATCAGGATCCCATTCCTTCCACATCTCAAAAGCTTTCTTCTTTAGCTCTGGGAACTCCATTCGCCGTTTAAACGCATCAAGCAGGATGATGTTTGCCTTAAGGCTGCCCTTGCTGTCCGGGTGGTTGAACACACCCCACGTTGTGCAAGCGGAGTAATCTGCCCTGTTGTTTGTTTCAAAGGCTGTGTCCCAGCTTTGGATAATGAAAGAGCAAGGTGGAGGCTCATCTTTCTCCCAGATCCTCCATTGATCCCGCTTGACAATGGCTCCCTCTTCGGAAGTGGGGTTTTGCTGGTACTGAGCCTCCCATTTAGCCACTGGAAGCTCTGCCTTAAGGGCTTCAAGCTCTGATTTCTTCCAGAATCCGGGCCACAAAGGGGTTCCAGAGGGCAAAATTGCCGGGAAATCGATCACTTCCCAGTCATTTACTCCTTCTTTTTCCGAGTTTTTGAGGATCTGACCGGTTAAATCCCGTTTTGACCACCGTGTCATCACGATGATGATGGATCCACCGGGCTGTAAACGCTGGCGAGGGCCGGATGTGTACCATTCATAGACCCCATCAAAGACCGCAGGGTTACCTTGCTTGGCTTCCTGCTCAGAATGCGGGTCATCAATGATCAAAAGGTCAGCGCCTTTACCCGTGACAGCACCGCCAACACCAATAGCAAAGTAATCTCCGCCCTTGTCTGTATTCCATCTTCCTGCGGCTTTTGAATCCGAGGACAGCTTGGTGTCAAAGACCTTCCCATAATGCTCAGACTGGACAAGATTCCTAACTTTACGCCCAAAGCCAACGGCTAACTCCGCAGTGTGGGCAGTTTGAATGATTTTCTTCTCAGGGAACTTACCCAAGAACCAAGAAGGGAGCAGATAAGAGGCAAACTCAGACTTGGTATGCCTTGGAGGCATATTGATGATCAATCTCTTGAGACTCCCGGCAGCAACCCTCTCAAAGGCATCTGCCATGATCTGATGATGCTTACCAGAGATAAACCCGGGCCACATCTGAGTGACAAAAAACAAATAAGAATCCCGGCATCTCTCTACCCTATCCATCTCCAACAGGGCAAATATCTTGTTCCTCTCAGCTTCAGGGACAGTGTCCACTACAGCCAAGTAACTCGACACCTCTGCCCTTGTCAATAAACTCATAAGGATGCAACCGCTCTCACAGATTTATCAGGCAACCTGATTCCATAGAACTTCTTAGGACGCTTCTCAAGATGACCAGAGTCTTTCAATGTCTGCACAATCCTGTGCATATTAGATCTGGACTTCATGTTTAAACCCTTAGCCATCACTTCATAAGACGGAGCCATCCCATGTATCTTGATATACGCCTTGATGAAATCCAATACCAATTGCTGCCGTTCAGTCATGCTCTCTCCTTCCTATCAGTTTAAACGTATCTACGAACAATTGCAAGGTGTGCTTCGTGTTTGGTTATCCACAGCTTATCCACAAACGTTTAAACGCATAGCTTATCTTTTTTAAAAATATATATACCCCACCTTTCCAAACTCAAACTTCATTTCTCACTCCCCAGATTAAGGGGGGTGGGGATGGGGACAGTTGTACGCACAATGTGGGAGAGGATATTTGTAGGTGTGGAATGCAGCGTAACGTGTAGCCGGGTGGTCAACGTGCCAATGGGGGTGTACGGGTACGGTGGGTCTACCGCTACGCCGATTCCCTTTGATAGTAGCCCCTCGTTTAAACCTTGCGCTTGTCATTGACTAGCTTGAGATGCCCTGATAGCTCACGCTTGAGTTGATCAGCAGTGACCGACTCAGGCTTGACCTCCGCCTTGTCGATGAACATGCCTACCGACTTACCTAGTAGCTCCAGTGCTTTGAGTTGACTGCCCTCTTGCTTGCCTTGTTTACTGAGTGTCAACAACCGCTTCATTACATACCGTTCTGTATGCGCTCTGTCCTCCGCAAGGTGTTCGATGGTCTCATCCAGTGCATCATTGACTATCGCTTGTATACGAGCATCCCTTGATAGCTTGTATGCGCTTGCAGTGATTGACGCATCCGACCCTTGTGCATTCGGGTAAGCGTCCCGATACGCTTGACGGTATGTTTTCGCTTGGACAATGCCCTGAGCGAATGCAACCTGAGATGCTGTCAATGGTTGGATTCTTTTCCTATCGTCACTCCCATGAGGTTTGCCATCTGCCCTTAGCTTAGGTGCTACTGCCAAGGCTGCCAACCGCTCCGCTTCGCTAAGGTCACCTAGCCCTTGATCCTGATCATCCTGATCAACTTCATCATCCTGATTAGCATCCTCCAGTGCCTTGATGTAATCATCCTTTGATACCTTGTTCATGCGTTTAAACCTCATCTATAGAATTGATCATGATCCCATGCACACACTGTATGCATTACCAGTATTGTTCGCATGATACACCTTATCCACAGGTTGTTCAATCCCTGTTGATAACCCCAGAAGTTATCCACACCTTGTCCTCACCCTGTGCATAACTTGAAAGTTGTCCACACCTTATCCTTTCCACAGCTTATCCACAGTGCCAACCTGTCCACACCTTATCAACCGATTATCCCCAGCTTTGTTCTTTTGTAATCCATCACTCTTATATGCTATCAATAAACACCTGTATTTGAAACCTTTGAGATTAATCCCCTGTGGTTTTATACATGGCTCTAGAATCGATCAGAACATACCTAGAATCGATTTTGACCTCGGTTGATACCTAGACACTCGTTGATCTAGACCCCCCTTCTACCCCCCTTAAAACGCTTCTAAATGGCATGTTACCTTTTGTTTGCAATAGCCTGTATTGGCTTGCATTCTCTTAGATCTACCACTAATAAGATGCACTCAAGTCAACGTCAGTACACACTAACTTATCCTATGTAATAACCCTTTGCTTTGCTCAGGTTTATATCGCACTGTTTGCATTAGCGATATCGGTATGGTCAAATGTCCCTTGTATCGATATTGATACGTTTTATAAAGGTTGATATGACAACAGCAAACAGAGAGCAGTGGTTACAGAATGCCATCGCCGAACTCCGCCCGTTCTTTGATCTCCACAGCAAGCCCTTGCCCCTTGCAGTCAAGGTTGCCTGTGGACTGCCAAGCAATGCCAAGCGCAACGGTGCAATTGGCGAATGTTGGGCTGACACTACGTCAAGCGATGGATCGTTCAATGTGTTCATCTCCCCCACACTTGATGACCCCATGCAAGTCATTGAAGTGCTTGTTCATGAACTCTGCCACGCAACCGCCGGAGCGATGAATCACGGCGTGAACTTTCAACGTGTCGCAGAGTCAATGCACTTGATGCCCATTGGCACTGGATCTGCCCCGTGGAAATCTACTAAGGGTACTTTGAATTTTGATAAGACCTACGGTGCGATTCTCAAGTCGTTGGGTGAATACCCTCACGGTGCAATCAGTCTCAGCACACACAAGAAACAAGGCACTCGCATGTTGTTAGCAGTCTGCCCCTCATGCAATTTCAAGATCCGCCTGACTCACCATTGGGCGGCAAAGGGTCTGCCAACATGCGGGTCGCATGACGGTATGGGCAATGTGTGCAACGACAATTTCATTCTGGCATAAGGGGCAAACCATGCAATTCTTTATCAACATGACCAAGGCGGATCAAGTCATTCGCACCGCCCCCGTCATCAACGCCACTGACTCTTATTTCAAAACCCATGAGGTGCGAGTCGAACTGTTTGACTACGGCACTCCGATGGGTTGGGGTTATGACGTGCGTACAAGGGTGCTTTTAAACGGCGTGGCTTTGCCTTTCGGGGCAGAGCATATCCATCAGCGCAAGCGCCCCGACTGGTTGCCCGTCACCATCACGATCAGCGACTGGAATCGCATAGTGAAGTCAGCCATTCAAAAAACCGCACTCTAAGGGGAACACCATGAGCAAACAACAAACATTTGACCGCATCTTTGCACTCCCAATCAAGGATGTTCTGACCGCCTACGCAAAGCGAACAGGCAACACAAGCCCTGCAACCAAGGCCGCCGCCGCTGAGGAACTGACCCGCATGGTCATCAACGGGCAGATCTCATTCGATGACCTGTTCGAATCCCCCGCCCCCGCATTTGATACCAGTAAGGTCGATGCCGCCGCTCAAGCCGCCGGACGGGCAGAGCAAGTAGCTCTTGACGCTCTGAATCTCAGCCGCTCGACACGCACTCGCACCGATGACTTGATCAATGCAGTCACTGCCCTGCAATCAGGCATGACCATGACAGATGACGCAATCACTGCCCTGCATGACGGTCTGCAACGGCTCGAAAACAAGCCCTTGGTCGATCCCCTTGCAGTCAACCGTGAAGTGACTCAGGCCATCGCTGATGCGTTTAAACCCTTTGCAAAGGCCGTGGCTGATGCAGGGGCAGAGGACGTTGTCGGCGGCATGGTCGCCGCCACGGTGATCGACTCCCGCCCTGCTCTTGATGTATTCGGCATTGACATTCGTGATGTCCACGGTAACCCCGTGCAAGTCGATATCTGGAATCATCCTGATGCCCCCCGCATTGACCCCATGTTCATCTGGACTGAGGGCATTCTCCGCCACTTTTTACTGACTCAAAAGACGGGCGAACCCACTTGGCTAGGTGGTGCTAAGGGTACAGGGAAAACATCAGCCGCCGCTCAGTTTGCCGCTCACACTGGTCGCCGCTTTGTCCGCATCAACTTTGAAAAGCACACTGAGGCCGCTCATTATTTGGGCGATACAGGGTACAACCCGACTCAAGGCACGGTCTTTCAGCCCCGTGATTTCCTGATCGCATTCGCTTGCCCGTCAACCGTGATTTTGCTTGATGAAGTCACCAATGCCGCCGCCGGAAACCTTGCCCCCCTCAATGCCCTGCTTGAGCCTGATTGTGCAGTGACTTATGGCGGTGCTGTTCGCCGCCGTGCCGCCGGAGTCCTGATCTTTGCCGCCGACAACACGCTTGGCAATGGGGATGATAGTGGTCGGTATGTCGATACCCGCCAGATGAACTCAGCCTTGATTGACCGCTTTGCCCGTGTTATCACGTTCAATTTTCTGCCCATCGATGAAGAGGTCAGGGCAGTTGTCAATCACACTGGTTGCAAGCCTGACCTTGCTCATCACGTTTTAAAGGCCGTCAATGTCGCTCGTCAAAAAGTCCAAACCGGAGAGGTTGTCGATGCACCCTCGATCCGCTCAGTGATTGGTTTTATTCGTGGTCTCGAGATGCTGAGTGTCGATGATGCTTGGAATACAGCAATTGTCGCCCGTCAGCCCGTAGAGTCTCACGCCGCCATCGATGCAATCAAGCAAGCTTGCATTGATCCCTCATTCATCATCAGCAATTTGTGAGACTAACATGCAAGCAAAAGCAATCAACCACATTCAGTCAATGATCAGCAGACGGTCAGTCACTGGATATCAATTCCGCCAAGGCATTGATTCTTTTTTCCATCAAGCCGCCGCCGCTCTCAGCGTCCGCCATCCCCGCTTGATCTGGACTGACAGTATTTGCACCGCCGCCGTCAACCCCAAAGGCGTTGTCAAGATCGCTAACGTGCGTGATGACGCAATCATCACTCAGGCCATGATGGTCAAGTATGTCGGATTCATCATCCACGAATTACTGCATAGCAAGTACACCAACTTCAACGTCAACAGCACGAATGATTTCATCGCTCGCTTGCACAATGCAGTCGAGGATGCGTGGATCGAACACACTGGAATCAAGTCGAACCTGTTGGGCAACATCAGCGACACACTGTCAACCCTGATCGATGAGATGGTCACTGAGGCACTCGCAGAGCAGATCGACTGGTCAGACCCTTGTCAACTCCCGTTTAGCTTGGCAGTCTACTTGCGTCAACATGCATCACGCAAAGTACCAGTGCCTGTTGATCTAAAGCTTGTATTCGATGAGGCGTTTAAACGCACATTGAAATGCACAAGCAGTGCCGATACTCTCAAAGTCGCACTTTACGTTTTCGATGCACTGCCCAAGCAAAATCCTCAGAACAATAATCAAACTGATCAGGATGACAAACAGGCTGATGGTCAAGGCGATGCCGCTCAGGCTGACGGTCAAAGCCAACAGGCTGATGATCAAGATGAACAGGCTGACGGTCAAGGCAATGCCGCTCAAACCGATCAGAACATCCCTGCAAGCCCCGATCAGGGTGAGGGTGAGGGCAACGGTACAGGCAACCCTGCTGATGCCCCTACAGCCCCGCCCGTCAAGCCTTATGACTCCATGCGGCATGGACAGAATGCCCGTCAAGTCGAACCAAGCTTGAAACCAGTAGCAGGTGTAGCAGGTATAGGCACATACAATTTATCTGCCCGTCTTGAGTCCGACCAGTGCCACACTGGTGGATCGCCCGTCAACAAAGTCGGACTGCCCGTCCCTGCCAAATTGCGATATGAAGTCAAACGCTTGTTCGATGATTCCGATACATCGAACTATGCCCCTAATCACAAATCAGGATCTGTCAATGCCCGTGCGTTGAAGACAATTCCTATGGGCAACGTCAGCCTGTTTAAACGCCGTGAAGAGATCGAGGGTATCGACTCTGCTGTTGTCATTGTTCTGGACGTATCGCAGAGCATGTTCGACTACACACATAGCCCTGATCGTTGCTTGATCAGTGCCGCCGTGCATACCTGTAATGCTCTGCTTGAAACATTATCAAGAGCGCAAGTGTCAACCGCTGTTCTGACGTTTGGAGATGAGGCTTCAATTCTCAAGCACTTTGCAACACCGTACAAGCGCACTCTGCCCCTGCTTGAGACTGTTCGACAAGGCGGAGGGACAAACGATTACTTTGCCCTGCGCTACGCCCACACAATGCTGTTAAGCCGCCGTGAACAGCGCAAGATCTGCTTTGTCATTACTGACGGTGATGGTCACCGTTCCGCCGTGAAACAACAGGCTGATGCAGGACGCAACCTTGGCATCACGACAATAGGTGTAGGTATATTCAACGACATTACTAAGACCTATGGTCAAGGTATCACCATCAATCAACTGACTGACCTTGGCACTGCCACGTTCAAGCAGATCAAGCTTGCGGCATAAGGGGGAAATCATGATAGTTGATTCCAGACACAACCCGTTCAATGACTGCACCAATGGCTTTTGGGAGCGCAAGGGCAGAGGGACAACGGTCTGGTCAAGGTCAACCCTTGGCGAGATCCTTGTTGCCGACTGCACCAGTAAGGCAACGCCGCTGACCACGCAACGGGCGAATGCCAAGCTGATTGCACTCAGTCCCGATATGTACATGGTCATTGAAGACATACGCAAGCGGGGTCTTGATGCGTTTGCAAAAAAGAACATTGACTACATCATCAACCGCATGAGTTTGCCTAATGACTGATGATGAGATTCAACGTGCAGGAGCGTTCTATCGTGCCGTAATCGATGGTTGCGACATGATGGAACTGCCCCCTGATGTACTTATGTCGGTGCTGATCAAAGTTGCGGCAACCCTTGCGCTTGATTGCAAGATTGATCGTCCCGATTACCTCAAAGCTTGCGGGGTCACCTACGACTTTGAGCAATTCACTCGTCCATCAAGTGACGAGATTCATTGATCGTTTAAACAGGAGGAAACAGCATGACTAAATTTACATACAGAAAAGTAATCTATAACCATGTTTTAGGTTATATCGCTATTCGCTGGATAGATAACACCTTTGCTGGTCAACAGTTTGGAAAAACCAAACAACAAGCCAGAGCAAAATTTGAGGAAAGAACAGCATGAAAACCTACAAAGTAACTGCATCAAGCATTTCATATTTCACCTTGGAAATAGATGCTGAGAATGAACAACAGGCATGGATTGATGCCCGTAATGCAGATGGATCTGAGTTTGATCATGACGGGGACGGGGATTGGGCAATTATTGACGTACAGGAGAAAACATCATGAAAGATTACCCGTCAGAATACGACAATGAAGACCCCGACAATCGCTATTTTGCAGAGGCATTTCCCGATGCAGATAGTCCTGCTGAATTGTATCGCCAAGTGTATAAATACACCTCATGCGGTGCATATTTGAGTGTGCAGATTCAGCATTTCAAAACCATAGAACCCGATGGTTTTAATGAATTCCCCTTTGACAAATTGGTCAGCGAGTGGGTGCATTGTGGTGAACTAAGCCGCCTTGGAACATGGAAAGATATGGATTCGCAAGGGGTGCTAGTGACTGCCCTTTTAGTTGGCTCAATTGTTGAAGGTGTTGATTATGGCACAGACAACATTGAAGTGGAGGCCAAGCAATTGGACGAGGAACCTAGCGAATTTAGCAAGCGGTTTTATGCGGCATTGAAAGAGGTTGAAGAACAAGCAGAATCAATTTGGCAAGACACGCATGGGTGCGAAAGTTGTCAAGCCTATTGGACTGACCAAGGTAT
>Ga0181357_1000435_pt1 | contig 15615 bp, 24 predicted proteins | sample Fa13VDMM110DN_FD_130094 | JGI IMG/M metagenome (GOLD analysis project Ga0181357, IMG submission 130094) | Freshwater viral communities from Lake Michigan, USA - Fa13.VD.MM110.D.N | ecosystem: Environmental > Aquatic > Freshwater > Lake | place: USA: Michigan | collected 2013-09-24 | reverse complement strand
TAAGGATGGTGGAAGAAGTTTAATTCCAAAGAAATCTAATTCTCTTTTAATATTAATTACATGGTTTTCTTTTTTGTCTCCACTGCTCGGCGGATACTTTAATAATGAAAGAAAAAATTCTTTAGTATAATTAGATTTAAGATAAGCACAAGTAGCAGCTAAATAACTATACGAATATGAATGTGATTTGCAGAATTGATAATCCGCGCTAGCTAGCGTTGCCTTCCACACCTTAGAAATCGCATCATCGGGTAATCCCGCTTTTTGCCCGGCTTCATAAATTTTTGGTTCCCATGCTGGCATTTTTTCTTTTAATTTTTTACGAATAATTTTGGATATAGCATGAACGTCCGGCCATTCCATTTTAAATGCTTCTCGTAATAATCTCATTAAGCTTTCTTGATAAATGATAATATTTGCATCGTCTTTTAATTGTGCATCTATTTCGGGATGAATTTTACTTAATTCTCCAGTTTTTACATAATTAACATATTCTCCGATAAACGCGAGTGTCCCCGGCCTTCCGAGCGCGACGGAAGCAGAAACGTGATTTATGTTGCGTGGCTTAATTTCTCTTAATGTTCTTTCTCCTAAACTTCCTGTTTCCGCTTGAAATATTCCAGTATAAGGTGCTTCTGGATTGGATAAATATTTATAGATTGATTCATCATTTATGTCAATAAAATTAGGATCAATATTTACTAATTTTGCTGTATTATTTATAATATCCAAACATTTTAATCCCAAGGTGTCCAGCTTACAAGCAATTTTCCCGGACGAATACATATCCAGACTAGAAACAATATGTTTTTCTCCGGTTTTTTTGTCAGTTGTTTGCTCAATCGGAATAATTTCATTGGTATTACAATGAGTAATTAGGTAGCCGCTGGCATGGACAGTTCTATTGCGGCATAAATTTCTAAGTTTCAACGCAATTTTATAAGTCCGCGTATGTTTATCACACCATTCTCTAAATTCTTCGTTGGTTTTATAGGTAATTTCAATATCTTCGACATTACCATATTCTACAGGAATTAAACTACTAATATGATTTAATTCAGATTCTTCTACTTCTGGATTGACGATTTTAGCCGTTTCTTTTATTAAAGCTTTTCCTTGCAATGTTGAAATACTTAAAATTTTGGAAGTTTTTCCGGGATATTTTTTATTTAGATATTCAATAGCTAAATGACGTTTTTCTTGACTAAGATCGGTATCAATGTCAGCAATGTCTGTAATATATGTAATTCCATCTACTACTTTCGTAGACGCGCGTTCGGCAGAACAAAATCTCTCGAAAATTAATCCATGTTTTTTTACTGGAATATCAGTAATTCCTATCATATAAGCCACGGCACAACCCGCGCTTGAGCCTCTCCCTCTGCCCACAGGAACATCATTTTCTCTACACCAATTAATTAAATCCCAAACAATCAACATATAATCAATGTATCCGACAGTTTTTAAAACTTTTAATTCTTTAGTACATTGATTTCTATACCATTCAGTTTCATCTAAATCTATAGTTTTGTTTTTAATTCGCGTTTCATATCCCTTTTTGCATAAAGATTTTAATAGTTGAAAATTAGATGCGTCTTGCGCGGCCCCAAATTCTTGTTTGATTTTTGGATCAATTTGGATTTCTGGTAGACGGATTCCGTGGAATGGAAGAGAAAGATTATTAAAAGATTTTTCAAAGTTAGATAATCCGGCGGATTCATTTTTAGTTTTTAGATAATCTTCAAAGCAAAAAGTATTTGAAGACATCGCGCCCAATTCCGGTTTATCAAGATTTGATCTTTCTTCTAGGCATCGAAAAACCATGTATGGTTCAAAATCTTCATATTTATAATAAAATATTGATTTAGCTTCTAAGACTTCACAATTTTCCGCGCGACAATACTCTAAAACTTTTTCTTTTAGAAACGGGTCGAACGGTAAATTATTATCTTCTATAAAAAACGTAGGTTTTATAGGAAAGTCAGGCAGACATTTCCCAAAACTCAATGTATTTTTATGAATAAAAGAATCATAAAATCCTATAGAAATATTTAAACCTTTATGCCATAATTCTTTTAAGCTAGAATAGTCAATTCTTGGAATATAGTAAAATCCCTCGACCTGTGCGAGGGAAATAATTTGAACAAAATTTTGATAAGCTATCGAATCTGTTAACCAAATAGTTATTCTATGTTCTGAACTAAATGAATTTTCAGACTTATCGTTAATGTCCGCACAACAAATTACCTTGAATCCCGGACGATAATTTATATTATTTTTATTACATTCTTCGTAGGCATCAATGAAACCACTAAAACTGTAATCAGCTAAATATAAATCTTTAATATTATTTTGTTTGCAAATATCAAAAACTGATACCGGACGGGATTCATCAAGATTTTCCTTAACTTCTTCTAAGGTTAGAATACTACGCGAATGGAACGAATAATGACTAGAAAAAATTGGAAGCATACGATTCTATATACTTTTAATCCAATTAGCCTTTGGACATAGAAGTGAAAAATGACCTTTAATTACTCTTAAATTATCCTCAAAAATTTGTTCTATAACATACTGAATATTTCTATATATCGGTTTAAAAGTCTCAGATATTTTTACTTTATGGTTTAGTTTGAACATATTGTTTTTTGTTTTTCTTTAAATTTTATTCGTCGAAATTTTTACACATCAAATCTATCTTAGTGTTGTTTTTGCGGTTTAGTTTTCATGATTTTTTAAATTGCTAATTCACATTCCCAAATTTGTTTAAAAAATATTTGTCTAGTTATTTCTGAATCATACAATGCTCCGTGAAATTGAGACTCATCAACTTCAAAACCATATTGTTTTGATAAAGTAGTTAAAGATGTTTTTAATCCTTTTTGTACAAAATTAGATAATTTATACATTTGATTTAAAAGCGGTTCTTGAACTTGCATATTTAATTTAATTAATTTAGCGATGCAGTTCGTGTCCACAAAATGGTTTAAAAAAGAATAATCAGGTTTTAATCCTAGACTTCTCCTCCAGTTGTTAATTTGGTATGCGTCAAAGGATAATCCATTGTGCATTACATTGATCGTAGAGGGGTCGTACAATCGTTCTGATAGTTCTTTGAGGACTTTGGCAGGGTCTTCAGCTTTGTCTTTATATTCTTGAAAATTGAAACCAGTAATCCGCGCGGCATCGGCGGATACTTTTAAATCATTGAACCATAGAAATCTATTATGTTTTTCTATTATTTGATCTCCATGACAAGTAATCCACGCGAAACTCCAAGGGCGAGAGTAAAAAAGATTTAAACTTTCTGTTTCCGAATCACTAAAACAAAAGGTTTTCTTTTTGTAGGTATAACGAGTGAGATTTTCTCCTAAATTATTAGTCATTTTTTAAAAATTAAAATCTATAATTTTTAATAGCCTTGTTATAAAACTCTAGCCATTCTTTTTCATTTGTCCCGCGAAACGACTTATTTTCTTTAATTTCTTGGATTACCTTTTCTATATCTTGTTCGTGCATATTATTTGGTTGATAAATTTTGGGGTTAGTTTCACCTTTTATTTTATAAATAAAACCTTGCGCGCCGCTAGGTAAAATAATAAACCTAAATTCATAAATTTTATCGTTGATTATTTTTTCCATATTTTAATTAACTAAAATTACAATCAAATTTAAATCTTTCTTGGAATTTAATCCCGGCGGATTTTTTATTTGCAGCATATTCAAGAGAAAGCCAAAGATGATTACCTTCGCCTGTTGCTAGGTAGTTATTATAGCATAAATATTGCTTTAATTTTTTAATTATTTTCTAATTCTACAGTCAAATCTTTTTTATCAATTCTTTTAACTTTCGCTTCAACATAATTTTTTTGAATATTTAATTCAATATATAAATCTTTTTCGTCAACTTGTGTTAACTTAGATGTATTAAATTTAATTAAATTGATTATGTCCCGGTTGGAATAATTTATTTGGTGAAAATTCATTATTTTTACAACGAAAGATTTTTTCTTAATTCTCTTAACTCTTCTAGACTAATATTATTTAATTTCCATGCTGTAAGAAACTTAGCGTAAAGATCAACATCAATTTGTCCGCCGCCCCAACCTACATGGGTTTCTCGTCTTAGTTTTTGCGCGACTTCATTATTTATTGGAATTGGACAATTTGTTAAAGTTACTGGACCGGGATATTTAGAATAAGCGCAATATTCAAACGCTTCTTCGGGCGGATTATCCCCATGTTGTTTAACAAGTAAAACTGCTAAATCAAGAAATCCTGTAGAAAATCCAGTTGACGGTGATCCATTAACTAATTCAACCGCGCGATTTAACCAAGATTTTAATTCTTTAATATAATTTTCTCGTTCTATAATTGCTTCTTTATATTTATTCGGTTCTTTAGTATAATAATAAAAACCATTCAATTCGTCAGCTTTAGATTCAACTTCGGCGCGACTACCGGCACCAATCTTCTTGCAAATTGGTCCCCAAATTTTCTTTTTCAAAAACCAAACATCGTTGATTAAATCATATTCTTGAACTTTGTATTTTAGTGTTTTCATAAAAATTATTTTATTCCTTTATTTCTTTATTTATTCCCCTAATTAAAATTTCTATAATAAAATCAGAAAGATTCTTTTTCGTCGCGCGGACTTTTGGCTTTTCAAATTTAAACCATTGAATAAATTTTTTACCATAACTAAAAGTAAAATCGGCGGAACCATCTGGGTTATCTTTTTTTGAAACAAAATTTATAATTGTTTCTTTGTCTTTAACTTTTTTCATCTTCTAAAATATCTGGATCAGAATCAAACACTAAATATTTCTTTATTTTATTAAATGCGCGGACGTGAACTCCGTAACTTTTGGAGGTAAAATTTAACATTGATGAACACATTTCTCCAAGCAAATTCCAAGATTTTGCCGGATAATCTGGAGAATATCTGTCCATATTGTCTGTTTCTAACTCCATTAGACTATTCCATTGGTGGAATCCGCTGGGCATAAATTTAGCAAATACAATAATGGGAATTCCATTATTTTCGCAGTATTTTGTAACTTCTTGAATTTTGTCCATTCCAGTTTTTAACCTTTCTGGTAAGGATTCTTTAAACTCTTGAAGTTTTTTATTAACTTCTGCTTGTGTCGCCTCATTTTGTTCTAAATTAAATTTCATATTTTTAATAACTTAATTTTCTTGTTTAGAAATTTTTATATCGCCATTGGAAATCATATTAAAAAATAGTTCTCCATTATTACATTTTTCAAAAAATACTGTAAAAGTATGATTATTTTCTGTTTTTATTTTATCTTCTAAATGAACGCCTTCATACTCGATAATAGCCGCAAGACAAAAATTAAAATATTTAAGTTTTGTTTTTATTAGCTCTATTGTTACTAACAATGATTTTTTTGGGTCTTGTTCTTTTTGATTTATAATTGACATCATATTTTATTTTCTAAGGGTTGAACTTGAGAATTGTAATGGGGGTTAGGAATTAATCTCTGACATACTATATACTCTGGATTCCTTGATCCAAGCGAAAAAATCAGATTTTATTTTCTCGGCGGGATACATTTGAAGGTAATCCTCAAACGTCCGGGCGTCACTAAAAATCCCTCGATGTAATTTAAATTCAGATAAAACTTTACCTAATTCTTTACCTTCGAGGCCGGGACACCAATATCTTACTAAGTTTCCATTGAACTTTTTAATATTCTCTTTGTGCTGTAAAAATTTTGATCTTTCTTTTTCTATTTCTTCTTTAATTGGCCATTTTTGGTCAATTCTATTAATCCAGTTTTTCTTGTCTCCTAAATTAAATTGTTTGTCATATTCTGGATGTTTTTTTAACCATTCTAGAAATTTCATAAAAGTAGTTCTTTTACGATTACGCACGGCGTTTATATGGTTAAGATTCTCTAACTGAAAATTATACCCATTAAAATAAGGCGTGGATACTGCATATAAAAATATATCATTTAAAGTATCAAACCCTTGGACATATCTTTCCCAACTATATCCTAAAAACTCTAATATATCCGCCGGGTTCTTTGACAAATTTAATACTTTTATAACATGATCCGAATTATTATCTATAGATTCATCAAATAATTTTTCTCTTATTGGAAATTCTAATCCACGGTGGCCGTATTTCAACCCCATAGAATGAGCCGCGCGGCCAATTAAATTACCTAAATCTGAATATTTATAATAATTTAAAGAAGTTCCCCAATTTTCTTCTTGAGTAAATATAAAATCTATTTGGAAACCCTGATATTCCCACGATATAACATCTGAATTTGAATGAATAAAAGAGGAATTAAATAAAGAATTTATCCAATTTTTAGAATCTTCTTTTTTATCAAAGTCTATCAAAAAATCAGCATCACCATAAGATGATTTAAGATTAAATGAAGGAATTAAAATATTTTTAATATTATTCTTAATTAATACTGTAGAAATTTCTTTAGTTATTTCAAAATATTCAAATGGATCAAGTCGTTTTTCTGGTAGATCGTAATGAGACAATAATTTTCCGCCCATAATTTTTTATTTATAAAAATATTAATACTGTCATACCTAACCATAACCAAAAAGGGAAATAAATTTTTTTTTCAGAAAAAAACATGCAAATTAATATTATTATAGGTAAATAATTTATTGTTAACATTATAATTGTTCTTATTTAGTTTCTTCTATTTTATTTTCTTCTATTTTATTTTCTATAAAAATTTTAGCTGGGGTAAATTGCCCTTCTTTTATAAGACCATAGTAATTGATCTTGTCAAGGATTTTGTTTAGAATTTTTACTTTGCGATTGTCTAGATTCGGTAAAGAAGCTAGGGCGTGTTGCAAAACTCCGGGTTTTAAACTATTTAAAGTGTCCGGCGAAACTTCAAAACTAGAAATTTTACTAGAATTAAATAGTTCAGTTAAATAAATTTTTTCTTTTGTGGATAAATTAGATAAATTTAACATTTTAATGTAAATCTTGATTTTTTTTCTCTTTCTGTCTATACTCTAGCATAGAATTTGAAGTTATCAAGGAAAATCTTAAACTTTTCTGTCTTTCTCTAAGAATGGAGGAACAGCGTCGGGATATTTTTCAATAATCTCAGCGGCTTTTTTATTCATTTCTTTTACCCACCCTTGTTTTACTTTCGGCGGACGATCATCCACCCAATTTTCTAGCAACATAGAATCTCTTAATACCACTAAACATGCTATTGCTTTTGTTACATGACTTAATCCAGAGTCCTCGTCAATATCCTCACCTTCATACCAACTTGTTAAATGTCTAAAAGATGCATCGTAGTAAACGCTTCCCCTTACGCCAGAAAATCTATAATTATGCCGACCATATTTACGGGCACCTTCTAATAATGCCAAACCGACTTCGGCAATAACAGGAGCGGGGACTGTAGAAAATGGGACTTTTTTTACTCCAACAGCATCTTTTGGATTTGTTTCTTTTTTTAATTCTTTCATTTATATTAAATATTTTTGTTAAACTTCTCTTTCATTATTTCAAATGTTTCATCTATTTTATTACATTTTTTTATCAAATCTGAAACTTCTTTCCAAGATTCAAATCTTGTTATATTAAAAGAATTTTTAATATGTTTATTCCACGGGGTATTTGGTAATAAAAGTTTTTTATCTGGAAAATTTTCCATTAATTCAGCGATAACCGGTGAATCATCTATGTATAAATTGTAATCTAATTTTAGTTTTTCCAATGGATCAACCCGGCCCAAACATTTAACGACTACATTGGGATAACTAAACGCTTCATCTTTACCATATCCATTATAATAAGCTATCCATTTATAAATAGAAGGCGCAGCAAGTTTGTCATTTGCGGTTAAAATATCAAAAGATTTTTTAGTTATTGAATTTATTTCAGAAAGCGATTTTAGAGTATGGTTATCATAAGGTTGTAACATTAACCTACCTTTGGTATCCATATAAGTATAAATATCCCAAAAATCTTTTTCATATCCAGCGTCTTCCCAAAATGTCCAATTTTTTATATCTTTGTAAGTGTAATTTTTATTGTATTTAAAATTTATTTGATCACAAACAAAGTCCATCGTGCGACAAATTGTACCGTCATAGTCCACGGCAATCTTTATATTTTTTATATCAATCATAATAATATTTTATATTAAAAACTTTTTATCTAATTTTCAAAGGATCAAGCCCGGCGACTTTTAATTTCTTGTATTTATTTAATCTTCGTAGAGCCGCTGCGTCAGCCAACTTTTCACATTTTTTTAAATCATGATATAACCATTGTGGATTTTCACGATATTGTTTTAGATGTTCAATCTCGTGTCTTAAAGTAAAAACCGCCATTTGCCAAAAATCATCAAAATTATATTTTCCTGCATATCCGGTTCTCAAAATTTTATCCGATCTTAAATTAAATTTAATTGGATACCAGTCTTTATTAGAATAGTCAAATCTTAAAATAATATATGGTTTTTGCCATCCACCGTAGTGAAATTCTCCGGCGTATGGATATGATTTTGTATTTTTAAAGGTTATATCACAGAATTTAAAGTTTTTTGAAGGTGTGCAAAACTCAATTAATTTTTCTATTTTTTTGTCGGAAATATCGCTTTTATTGATAATCATACTGTTGTAGTCTTACGATCTTATATACCGGATAAGTTAAGGGTTGGAGTTGTAATATGGTGTAATCAGAGTAAAAAATAAGAAACCGCCGATTACTTAAAACTCGGCGGAATCTGTTTCCACGTCTCTCCGTGGAGTCACACAACTTTTCACGACTTACCCCATGTGTCGGCCCGACTAATTTGAGCATATTTTAAGTAGAGGCTTAGTCGGTAAATTTCTATTTTGGAAATGGTTGCAGGGGCCGGGATTGAACCGGCGACCTTCGCGTTATGAGCGCGACGCGCTACCAACTGCGCCACCCTGCGATTTTCTTTTCACACTATTCTATATACCGTTTTTCAGAAAAAGTTTCCAAAAAAGTTTAAAACGCTGGTTCGGTATAATGATGAATTAAATCCTCTACATCCTGCTTCATATATCTAATATTAACAATTTCAATTTTTTTATTTGCTGGATTTACCCAAAAAATATTTAAATTTTCATTGACTTTATAACCCTGTAAAGATAAGAGGTAGGAGTAAAGACTTAATTGCAACGAATATTTTGTAATAGCGTCATTTTTTAGATGATTTAATGGATATAAAAGTTTATTATAAGATTTTTTGATTAGAGATTCATTGGTTTTAAGGTCGCAGATTCTTATTTCATTTTGATCTTTATTATATTCTACGAAGTCGCTCAAACCAGATATAAGTAAATCTTTAGAATACACAAGAACTTCGCTAAAAACGGGATATTTAAAAGTTGGATAAATATCATTTTTGAAATTTTCTACTATTTCTTTGTGCGCGGACTTTCTTGTTTTTTCAGTATTTATAAAATGTTCTATTTCTGCGTGTACTGCCGATCCATACAGGCAACTCAGGTCGCGCTTGTCATTCCAACGCTTTCTTAAAATTTCCTTATCAATTCCTTCTCGTTTCGCACACATTGCTAGAATAATACCAGACTCGTCGAATGGAACTTCGTATTTGTGAATAAGTTGACTGACTGAAATATATTTACTACCTTCTTTATCTATGTAACTATGATTGTCCGCACGAAACGTGACAAAATCTTGGGCAAATGGATTATTAGGTTTTCTTACCATGTTTTTATATTTAGATTAAAATTTCTTGAATTCTATTTTCAGCAATTTGACAATATTCTGGATTAATTTCTACCCCAATATAATTCCTATTTAAAATTTTAGCCATAAAATTAATCCAAATAACTTATTTTTACATCCCCAACATGATCCTTTTGTATCAAGACACATCCAAGCTGAATTCCAAATTGTGGCCACGGTTTCGGAGGTGTTTCAATAAACAAAATTTCTTTTATTGAAAAATTATTCTCTTTCATATCTCGAAGCCGTGCTTTCATAAAAAATGCGTTTATTAAACTTAAAAATACTATATTGTTTGATATTTTCATGCTGTGCTGGAGAAATTTTCTAAACTGAGAAAAAGGAGGATTCGTTATTATCCAATCAACTTTTTTGTCAAATTTGAAAAAATCCTTTCCTAAGTCAATTTCGCAAAAATATTTCATTTCGTTGGGAAAATTATTATAAAAACTTCCTGTTCCAAAACAGGGTTCCAGAATTGAGCCGCGCGGATCAAAATGATTAATTATTTTTATAGCAAGGTTTTCGGGTGTATAAATTTTATCATTTCCACCGGACGGAATTATTGAGCGACTCATTGTTTTTTATTTATTACAATTATAAAACGCTTCTGCGAATCCGCGCGGAGTCATTGACCGATATTCTTTGGTTTTAGCAGATTTACCACCAACTTTACTATACCAAGCATTAGGTTGTCCGGGGCGATTTCCTTCTGGTTCAACTAAATTAGTTGGTTCTGGAAAATTAAATTGGCCCCACAATCCTGTTTTTTTAGAATATTTCTCGCCATAAAAAAATGGCTGGAAATATTTTGGGCCATATTTAGCAAATTCTGGAATCATTCTATTTAATCGCCCGACAGGGTTTTCGACCGCCCAAAATTTAGGTTTGCAATATTCTATGATTTCTAAGGTTTTAATAGCCATTAAACAACATTCCCGCGTGGTTCCATCTTCATCTTGTCTTTTCCACCATCTTGCCCCGGCTCCAGAAAATGCCGTGCAAGGCGGCGCGGCTAATATCCCATAAACAGGTCCAATACTATCTAAATATTTTTCATCTATATCAAAAATATCGTTAGGCTTTTGATTTAATTTTATATCAATTTGAATAACTTTATATCCATTATTTTTATAATAACTAGACCATATTCCACTAAAATCAAAGAGGGATAAAATTGTTTTTTGGGTTAACATAATTTATAGATATAACAATATTTTGGCTTTAATTCCAAAGGAATTAACTTGCCCATTTCTAATTTTTTCCTAAGAATTTTCACGAAAGGTTTATAGTCTCCATTATATTTAGTTCTTAGTGCGCGGCTATGATATATTTTACCAGTTTCTAAATCTTTGAACCCGTTATCTTTTCCGCTCATTCCGACTAAAGTAAAATTAGACGCCTTATAAATAACACCTGTATGTCCATGATTAGGGTCAGCATAAGAAACAATTATTTTATATTTAGTATTTTTCTTTATCCATTTGATCATTCGTGATATAAACCACGATTCTGTATTTCGTGGTGTATCATCAATTAAAACTAATCTTCTTAATTCTATAACATCAGATTCTTTGTCTCCAAATTTTTTCCATGCTGTCGTTGACATCGCGCCAAAAATACACGCACCAATAATTATATTCTTATCTAAAAGTTTAAAACAATGAGATATTTTTACACCGTTGACCGAATGTGAATAATGGTTATTTTCTACAAACTGTTTAATTTCCTTTAATGTAGAAATTTCTGACGTAAATGGTATCACTGGATATTACTCGAAATAAACGTGAATAAATTCTCTTAACCCGTTTTTATCCAAAACCATGCAACTTTGCCGAGCGCGATTATGTAAATTATTTACCGCTGCGTGTTCACAGCCACCTAGCGAAGTCGAAAACATTAGAAATTCAAAACTTCCATATTCAACATGACAAAAATGATGTTTATCACCCTGACAAAATAATTTAGTTTTTACTCCAATTAACAATTCAGGATTATTAACTAATAAAGTATTAACATGTTTTTCTAATTTGGCTCCAATCGCGGGGACATACGCTCTTTCTCGTCCGTCCGCGCCGTGATCCATTAAAATTAAAGTATTGTCGATCCGAAAAGCCGCCGGGCGGCTGGCATAGTGGAAAAATTTAACTCGCTTGTCTTTTCTAAAGAAACAATCCAAAGCGCGGAATAAAGCCATTTCCGTCTCGTAATTATGGTTTCCATAAATTGAGTGAACTTCACATTCTCCGAAACATTCAACCATTCTAGTAATAAATGCTAAAAGACTGTCTAAAGCAAAATCAAACTGTTCTTCTCGAACATAATCATATTTTAATTCTGTCCCGCGCTGAGTTTTTCCGTCAAGAGAGTGAATCAAATCTCCAAGACCCATAATTACGCATTTTTTAAATTTACTCTTTCTGTTATCTACTTCTTTTACAATTTCTGTAGCAAATTTATCTACACACTCAACAGTTTTTTCGGTCGTCCAGTCCGGGCGATTAAACATATATTTAGCCTTGGCATTAGCTCCATAATGTAAATCCGATAGAACCACGGTAAATACCCTATCTGAATTTATATCTTGAAATTTAGATTTATAGTCAAATTGTTTTAATTCCGGCGGATTATAATTTTCAAGAAAATTAACAAATGGATCAAATTTTCTAGCTTGGAAGTCCTGCCATTTTACGGCCTGAGATTGAACGCTTTTCCAAGATTCTTTCTCATAAGTTTGATAAATTTTAAATCTTTTTTCCTCTAAAATTCTACCTACACTATCTTCAACACTATTTTCTAAAACTTCTTCTATTGATAAAGGTTCTTTAGTTTTAGTTAAATTGAAGATTCGACGATATTCTTCAAATATTTCGGGCGTTAAAGTATATTTTTTTACAATTTCGTCACAAGTTAAATTGTCGCCCCATTCGGAAAATGAACGACAAATGGCCCGATGTTTAGAACCTGAAACAACCAAAGGTTTGACTTGACACTTTAAATTAATACAATAAACATCATCTATTTTATTATAAGTATATTTGTCGGAAATAAATTCCAGTCCTAAATCCGGGTTAGTTTTAACTTTATTAAAAGATTCTTTTATTTGGTTAAAAACTGCATTACCCTGAGTTTTTTTAAGACCAGTAGTTTCGCGGAACCATTTTCTAACGCCAGCCTCCGGTGCCTTTCGGTCCATTAAATATTTTAATTCCTTAATTATTTCAGGTGATATTTTTTTACTCATATTGTTTTGTATTTTTAAAATTTTATTAAGACCGGCGGGATTTATTATTTGGTCGTTTTTTATTCTTGTTGGTTACTCTAGACTTAGATATATACCGTTTATTCTTGGGTGTGTTAGAATTATTTACACTATTTGGGTTGCTGGACACGCTATTTTTATCGGCTATTTCCGGTTTTTTCGGCTATTTCCGGTTTTTTCGGCTTAAATGTGGAAAATTCCGCCGGAATATCGTTTAGAAACCAAAAAATCATTATTTTTCTATAAATTGTGCAATTTCATCGAAAGTTTTCCCATTTAAATTCTATATACTTTTTTCTCTGAGTAACTCTACAATAAAATCCGGCCCGGCCTTTGTTAAACTTTCGTTTAAATCATTATATGGGGCCGGGGACACTATAGAAACCACATTTTCGTCAAAAAAATTAAGTAGTTTATTTTTAATTTTGGCCGCGCCATTCTGACCGGCATTATTTTCATCAAAATTTTCACAAATTACAATTTTCGCCGGATTCAAAGATATGATTGACGACAATAACTTTTTACTTAAATTCAATCCGAAAGTTGTTAATGTATTTCTAATTCCGCAACTAAACATTGAATATAAATCAGAAATTCCCTCTACCAAATAAACCGTTTTAGATTCTTTTATTATTTCTTTATTTAAATAAAGTGGAAAGCAAACATCAGATACTTTAAACAAATGTTTCCATTTTGGCTTCATCCAACTTTCTAAAGCCCGCCCGGATACCCCTACAATTTCTTTGTTTTGACCATAGATGACCGTACAATGTCTTTTGGCCATTTTACCTTCTTTAAAAATTCCGACAGTGAATTCGTCAAATATAACTTTGTCAATCGCGCGGTTTTCCCAATAACTATAATCTTGAACCAATGAATCTAAAATAGAAATATCAAATTTTTTAGGAAGTTTTAATTCATCAATAAAATCAGTATTAGAAAAACTAAAATTTTCCTCTTGTAATTTATTTCCTGTAATAATCTCGGCAAGCTTAAAAAACGGCCCACCGGACGCTTGAACGAAATCAAACCAAAAACCAGTTTTTTTATTAATTGATAAATTCCAGTTTGAGCCGCCTCGATATAAACATTTCGAGGACCATTCGTTTCCAGAATCTCTAACTGGATAACCGTTTTCTTCTAAAAAAGATTTAATGTCTAGATTTTCAGTTTCCATTATTTTTTATATACTTTTTTTGTAAGTTTTTTGGTATTTTGGTCACGAAAAGGTGTAAAGATATGTAGAAATACAATAAATTACATGAAACAAATTAAAACAAACACGCGATTAAACCTGGATTTAGACGAGGAAACTAACGATAAGTTAAGAAAACTAGCCAAACAAACTAAACTTAAATTCATAGCAATTGTGACTTTAGGGATTGAAAAAATTTGGAAGGAACACAATGAATAAAATTTGTAGTGATTGTGAAATAGAGTTTGAGGCTAGTTTAAACTTCTTTCATCCAAATAGAACGGCTAAGAGTGGGCTTTCATGTCGTTGTCTTAGTTGTGCAGAAATACATATAAAAGAAAAATCAAAACAATATTATTTAGAAAATAAAGAGGAGATTAAGATTAAGACTAAAGAGTATGCTAAACTAAATTCCGATACAGTTAAAGAGAATAAGAAAAAATATCGAGAAGAAAATAAGGATAAAATCAGAGACGGAGCTAAAAGATTTAGGGAAGAAAACAAAGAAAAAGTTTCTGAAGAAAAAAGAAGATATTATAATGAAAACAAAGAGTCTATTATAGAATATCGTAAAGAATACTACGAGAAAAATAAAGACGCTATTTCAATTAGAAATAAAGAATATGTTTTACTCCACAAAGAAGAAAGGGCGGCTTATCAAAAAGAATATCACAAAAACAGGAGAGCAGAAGATATAGAGTATAGAATTGTTTCGGCCATGAGATGTAGAATTAGAGACGCTATTTATAATAATTTTGCTACAAAGTCTGATACAACTAGAAACTTGCTGGGATGTGAAATTAGCGAACTTAAAACGCATTTAGAATCTCAATTTGTTGACGGAATGGACTGGAGTAACTATGGAAAAGATATGGGCCAATGGTCTATTGATCACATCATTCCATGCGCGTCTTTTAATTTACTAGACGAAAAAGAACAAAGAAAATGTTTTCATTATACAAATTTGCAACCGTTGTGGCATATTGATAATATAAAGAAAAACGATACTATGCCAAACGGAAAGGCAGCTAGAAGCTTAAAATAAATTGTCTGAGTCTTTAGATTTTGGTTTATTGGGAAGTAAATTGAGGCTCGTTTTTCTTACGCAATCTACCAAATCTCCTCTATCCTCGAAATGGAATGATTCACTTTGAAGATTGACGTGATTCTTTTTATATTTACCATCATTTGTTTTCACCATATTAATAGCCCTCTTCCATTCCTTGCCTAAGTGCCGTGTTTTAACGGGAATAAGTTTGATATTTCCGAACCCCGGCCCTTCATTGCCAATTTCTTCAACGTGTTTATTTCTCATAATAAATGAGTAACTCGTTTGTTGAACAATTTCGTCGCTAATTCCAAATGTATTTTCAGTATCGTCAATTTCATCTACTTTTTTAT
>Ga0181357_1000430_pt1 | contig 15667 bp, 22 predicted proteins | sample Fa13VDMM110DN_FD_130094 | JGI IMG/M metagenome (GOLD analysis project Ga0181357, IMG submission 130094) | Freshwater viral communities from Lake Michigan, USA - Fa13.VD.MM110.D.N | ecosystem: Environmental > Aquatic > Freshwater > Lake | place: USA: Michigan | collected 2013-09-24 | reverse complement strand
CCAACACCTGATCGTAAACAGTTGTAGAACCAGCAGGAACCAACAATCCAGTGATAACGTTTGCAGTACTTGCACCTGTAGTAGATGAAGTCAAACCACCACGCATGGTAGGATCGTTTAGGTATTTCCAGTCAGACTTGTAGAAGTCATAACCACGACGGAATCCACTGAACCCAAGGTTCAATGCCATGTTCACATCGTTCTCAAACAAACCAAAAGAGGCAGCGTTAGCAGAACCTGAACCATTGTAACCATTCAATGTAGCCAACATGTCGTCGATGTCGAAACTGAAATCACGATTTACGAAGATTACGTTCTCTTCGATAGAACCCTGTTTGTCCAAACGAGAAACGATAGAATCGAAGTCAGCCAAAGTGGTTGGGTTACCACCGCCCCAAACGTTTCCACGGTCGTTCACAACATAGAACACACCTTCAGAACCTTTGAAACCAGCAGCAACGGCACCAGAACCAGCAACAGCAGGAACTGCTTCAATCATAGCGGTCTCCAAGTAATCTTCGAAACGCAAACGAGTCTCGTGCTCAGACTTCAAGTACCACAAGAAACCAGATGCTCCGTTTTCAGTAGTAACTTCAATCCATCCGATCTGAGCCATGTCAGAACCAGATACAGCATACTTGTCCTTGATGATGATAGGGCTGTTGTCGAAGATTTCATCTTCTGCTTCCAAAGAACCTTGCATTCCGTTAGTTCCTTTTTTGAATTCAGAACCGTAGATGAAGATAGTGAAAGTGTTACCAGAAGATGCGTTAGTCATACCGGCTGCTTCGTAGAAAGCAACATCGATAGTAGCAGAAGCAGTGTTAACAGCAGTAATGATACCTTTGTTCTGGGTAGGACCAGCAACGTTAGGAGTGATCACAACAGTTTGGCCTACACGCAAAGCGATAGTACCAGCAGTCAAACCAATAGCAGCACGGTTAGGAACCAATACATCGTTGATAGTGAAAGTTGCGGTATCGGCTGCAGTCAAAACAGTTGTAGTACAGTTGATGTACTTAATGTGCAAACGGCCTTGTTCAGCCCATTTGATCATATCTGAGTTTGATGGCATTTCGGCGCCAACCATACGCAAGAAAGAAGAGATAGTACGATTACCGTAACGCTCAAATTCTTTCTCGTAAGTATCAGGAAGATACTGGTTCAAGAAGTTGAAGTCGGTAATGTAGTTAGTAGATAGGGGGACCTGCTGCGCACTCGGCTGCAGCTGATAGGTCGGGGTGGATAAAACTGCCATTGTAGTTTAGTTTAGTTTTTAGTTTTTAGATTTTTTTGATACTTCGGATTTTTAAGCCTTTGCCGGCATCAGGATCAACCACTTTAACCTGGAACCCGTCACTCGCCATCGGCTGGGGTGATTGTCTCTCGCTCATATTAATGTTCTTAATTCTGCGAGTAACATCATCAGTCGCGGCTGATCTGCCTTGTTCATAAAAGTACTTGGCAAACCTTTCGGGATTCATTGCTACCGCTAGCGCTCTATGATAACCTGTTGCATCATTGATCATCCCATCCTTATCCAAGTACTTCGATATGAAGTTCGTTGGTGTTAGTTGGGCTTTCTTCAATTCAGCAGCATCCCCCGGTGTAAATCGTAAAACTTGGTCGTCTAACTTAAATTCAAAACCTTTGAACTCATTGTTAAATACCTCGTCGGTCTTCTTTGAAAACCACTCACGCTTACGCTCGGCTTCTTGATCCATAGTTTTTGCCTGCGATATATATTGCTTGTAAGCCTGCAATTCTTCTTTTTCTTCTGGAGAAACGTTCGCCGTACTTGACTCAAGGGGCGTTTTGTATTTCTCTTTTTGAGAGTTGAAGTACTGTTTGGCTTCTGCAACCATTTTTTTCTTGGATAGTTTGGCTCTTCTGATAGTTGAGTCATCGTCCAAGTCCTCATTGTATGAGTAGTCTTCCATCATGACATCAATATCATCATCATCCAATCCATCCTGTGTGGCCTTGAGGTAACTGCGAAGGACATTGTCAGGCTCCATTGTATCGAAGTCTTCCTTCAACTTGATGAAGTCTTCAAAGCCTCTGCCTGTTTCCTTGCGGTAATTCAAGTAGGCTGACACATCCGCGGGCAATTGCTCGTCGGAACGTTCAGCCACCAAATCATCAAAAGAATTGATTTGCTTGTTGTAGCGTTTGCTAATATAAGAAAGAACGTCTTGCTCTTGAAGTTCAGCCTGTATCGGTTCGGGAGCCGGTTCGGGATCTGGTTCTAGACTTAGAGCGGGATCAACATTGTTGATTTGCTCTTCGTGTTTCTCTAGCAACTCTCTCTCGAGTTCCTGTACTCCTTTGGCCTCAATAGCCTTTACTTCTCTTACTTGGATTTCCATTTTGATTAGATTTAATTTTTACAAATTTATATATTTTTTTCAATATCGTTTAGCGAGGCTCGAACACCGACAAATCAAAGCCGTCCAAGGTATCTTCACTAGACTCGAAGTTGATTGGAGGCAAGTCATTCTTGCGCTGATTTATTAGCTTCGATTGCTCGCTGTTCTGCTGGCTTATTCTCTTTGACTTAGCATCTTCTTTAGATTTCTCTCTATTAGAGATCTGCTGCTCGTCCATGCCAGCAAGAGTCATGTTGTATCTGAACTCCTCGGCCATCAACTGCTGCTTAAGACCTGCCTCTGCCTTCAACATCTCAATTTGGAAAGCCACCTCGGCTTGTTTGATCTGCATCTTGGCTTGGCTTTCTGCTTGAATCTTCTGAAGGGCAGACTGTGAAGCCATCTGTTGTAACTCCATGTTCTGCTGTGCAGTCATCTGTTGCTGCATCATAGCCATCTTGTCCTTCTGCTCTTGCAACTTGACACGCTTCACCTTCAGCAATTGGTTTGCCATCTTAAGGTTCTTAATCTCACGGATGTCAATTGCATCCTCAAGATTGATGTCACCCTTAGACAAAGCCATCTGTATGTTGGCTTCTAACTGAGCGCGTTCTTCTTCGTCCGGTGCTATCTCCAAGAAAATACCAAAGTCATAAATGTACAAGTCCTTGATTTCGTTTAAGATAGACACATTGTACTTGCCGATACGACTGATGAAGTCATCTTTGAAATCAGCGTACTCAAGAATGTCAGCCACACGATAGGTCAATGCTTCCGCGATTGATCTGAATATGTATAGACCACCCTCTAAGATGTGGCGAGTTGCTGTGTTTGAATTAAGCGCAGCCAACTTCTGTAAGCCAACCAATGAGTTAGGGTCTATACTACTACCATCACGGGCCTCGTTGAGTCCGGTGGCGGTGCGTATCATGTCCATGTAGTGGTTGTAGTTTGCGATTAGCATCTGCGTTTTAGCAGCACCAGAGTTGGAAGTCAACTGAGTGATAGGCACTCTTGCATTGTTGAAGTCCCCATCTTGGGTGTAACTACGACCGATAACACTACCTGTTTGGAAGTACAATCTCAAAGCATCCTCTGGATTGTACGCGTTTCCTGTACCAAGATCCACTTCGTTAAGACCATCAGCATCAATGAATACACCATCAGGTACTGTACGAGCAATTACTTGTTGTAACTTCAAGTGAGTCAACTGAATCAAGTCAGTGAAAGGAATCATCCTACGCACCAAAGATTCAATCGCTCCCTTGTACATACGCGGAGCGCATGCTACATAGTTAGGTAATGCATGTTGAGAAGAAGACTTTGGACGAACCATGTTCTCGGACATCTTCCACTTAAGCAAGTAGTTTGTCCCCATGACCATGACACCTTCGTACCAAACGTCGATAGTTTTTTCTATACGCTCAAACTTCCCATCCTCCATCATCTCTGTTGGTGGATTAAAAGTATCTTCTTTTTCAATGTAACGAACACCACCGCCCTCTAGGTACTTCTTCTTATAAACAATCTTCTTAGTGGTTTTATAATTAAAATATAAAAGGGTGGTCGTGTCTCTGAAGAAAATGCTGTTCTGATAGAACTGGCCTACGTTGTAGTAGTCGTACCAGCCCTGACCGCTCTTGGATATTTCTTCTAATTCTGTGTTTGTTAATTTAGGATCTATCTTCAGTAACTCTGTGATAGGTACTGTTTTAATCTCTCCCCAATAAAAACAATCTTTAAAGTATGGGTCTTCAGTATAACTGTAAACCACGTTCGCTGGGTCTACATAAGATACTTCAACGCCAGATCCCAAAAGGAATTCATGTTTTGCTACACCAATACCAAGTACGGTCATATCATAATCGATACGCTTTCTCAAGTCGAGATACTTGTTCTCGTCAAGGATTGTATTGATGGCTTCCTCTTCTGCAATCTCAATGGCCGGCTTATAATTCAACTGCATGTACAACGACAACTCTTCGTCATTGTTTGGCAATTGCTCTGGATCCATGGTGAATGCATTGATACCTGTCTTGCTTTGGATGATTTCCAAAATGTCTTTAGACACCATCTGAGATTCAATAATGTCTTGGTACTTGCTACGCTTGGCTTGAGACATTGCGTCTTGGGCGTAAGCCTTTACCTTAAACATACGATCTGACATACCGTTCACAACGATATCCACAAACTTTGGGATAATGGGAACCGGAGTCCAATCTAAGTTCAAATAAGAAAGATCACCATCAATGGCGAGTTCGTTCTTGTATTTCTGGGTGGACTGCTCTCCACGAGCATAGAGCCTAAGTCTATGGAAATCTTTCCATTGGCCATAGAACCTACACTGATTGCCGTCCTTACGGAACCATTCGTATTGTATGGCTTGCCCTATTTGTAGCCCATACTCATCTGATGCTTTCTCTGAGTCAGAGACAAACTGAGTTGGGAATCCTGTTGCAGTTATGTTAATTAAGACATCCTTCATCGAATGAGTTCACTTGTATTACCTTGGTTTGTGTACCTAGCAAAAGTAATGCTTATTTTTGATTCTTTTTTTTCTGGCATATATAGGTGTTTCTGATTTGCCATGATCGCCAATCCCGAACTAATAGATGCATCAAACTTGGTTCTATTTGATATGTCAAACTTGGCCCAATCCTCTAGCGTTTTATTGAATGGCATTGACCCAATCAAATCCGGATCCCTGTATTTACCCTCGAAGTCAAAGCCAACGTGCTTCTCAATGTATGATTCTATTGCTGATGCATGTGACTGCCTAACGTCTTCCGATGAGTTTGGTATACCACCCAACTCCCTTTCAGTAGCAGATAACTTATGAAGTAATTTGTCGGGCCTGTTGATACTGTATCCACGGTACCCCCTGTTCTTCAAGTGGTACAACAATCGCGGCTTGTTGTTCTCCGCTAGTACCGGCATACCATAGAATACCAAAGCCATAAGCACATCCTCGAAGAATATCTCCGCGGTCTGTGGTCTTGATATGTATTCTAGGAAGAACTCGTTTGATGGCGCATCATCCATGTGGAACTTAGTCATCCCGTGCAACGCGCCGTTTGATCCACGTCCGTCCACCGTCGCTGAGATATCATATGAGTCACAGCCAAACGCACCAAGGTGGTCATTGCCGGGATACTTCATGCCATTGCGCTCGACCATTCTGTTTTGGAACTTCTGATTTGGAAGCCAACTAACTAGGAACCTGCCCTTATTATCGGGTGACCATATCACTTTGGTATCCTTGATTCCATCCTTCCACATGAAACTACCTCGCGTTACCATGTGCGCTAGCACCTGTGAGTCATTGTAATCTATCTGATGGTATATCTTGGTCAAGTTGAATAACGATTGCTTGCTCTCGTCTCTAAATGCGTGAGACTCCGTGCGCGGGAACTGACGATAGAATTCATTCAATGCGTCTGCATCGTTCTTCAACGAATCCACTTCCGCCTCCCAGTAATCAATCGCGCCATTCTTCACCATGCCGTTGTCAACTCCTTTGACCGGATTGCTCGGTGCTCTGAACACAGGCATCCCATATCTGTCAATGAATCCCTCCATGTTCCATTCCATTGGAATGAACAATTTATACAGCCCGCTCTTGGTCTGGTTGTTGGAGTTCCTCACCGCAGCATTGGAATCTTCATATAGTTTTTTGTAATTATCGCCACCTTTACTCAAGGCATTTGACGTAGAACCCATGATACACTTGCCGATGATTCTGCTACCCACCCTCAAACACGTCTTGGTTACAGCCCAACTATTGAGGATGTTGTTTGGTCGGGTCCACTTGGCTGATTCGTCATGAGCCAATAGTAGTAACTTCTCTCCATCATAGGAGTTCTCTTCTGTGTTACGCCAGTCAATGGTGGTATCCAATCCATCTACCTCGTCCATCGTCACATCGTACATATTCTTCTTGGTGATTTTCGATGCAGGTACGCGGTACGCCAATTCTGTCTTTGGCTTATCCATACCATCCATCACCGGCTTGAAGAAGAACGGATACTTGCTGTTGATGGGAACTACCTTATCGGTAAACATCTTCTTGGCATCGATACCGGTCTTGGATAGAATACCAATCCTTGAGTTCTTTGCAAGCGTAGCCGTATTCACTACCTCTGACGAACACATGAATGAAAATCCTGAACGACGTATCTTCAAGTATATCATACCAAAGGATCTTTCGTCAGCGACGCATGCCTCCCAAAATATGTAGAATATTCTGTTGGCTTCCCTATAATCAGGATACCCCACGTCAATACTAGCCCATTGCAAATACATCCAATGGCTGCCGGTCATGTAAGTGGGTACGCCATCGTTCATAAACCAATAACCTTGGTCTCTGTAATCGTACTGGCTCTCCACATAATCAATCCAATTGTCTTTGAATCCCGATGGGAGTTCGTTCCATTGAAAGATGGATTGTATTCTCTGTAATTCTTTTGGATACTCAGCCCTCTCCCAGTACTGATGGGATGGCTTGGGGCTTCTTGAGTTCACTTTCTCTGGCTTCAGCGGTAGGGCGATGATCAGTCCCGACACTTTCCATATCTCCCCGATCTGTCCTGTCTTTGAGATAACGACCATATCACACTGCTCGTTGTAGCCGTACCTCCATCCTTTCACCGCGTTCTTGTGGTTAAGGGTGGCCTTCGGAACGTAATCAACAAGAACCGTGTATAAACTATTTTGATCGTCTCTCTGCAAAGCCACGTTTAGAATCTGATTTTTTGGGGCCGTTATTAGCCATGTCAATATTCTCCTTCTCAGAAGTGATTCGGTTCAGAATATCGAATGCATCAAATATAGCCAACTTCTTGGTTGCTGCCGCGTTCTTTAACTTATCGGCAGACAGATCGTCATCTTCGCCCGGCTTAATGATATCTTCTTCGGCGACCATAATCAACTTGTCGACCGCGGCATATCCAGCCTTGATGATCCTTAGTTTGATTTCATCATTGTCTATCATACCCTGCCTTTCAAGAACACCACTTGCACTAGTCTTGCTCCTTCGTCCTTGCCGAAGTTCTCAAATATGTTTCTAGAGTGCGCGAGTTCTGAATCAAATATAATCATGCGGTTGTACTTGGAGTAGAACACACATGACTTATTCCCGTCCTCGTCGTAGATGGTAGTACCGTCTTCTTTTGGATGAGTCTTGCTCAAGTAAAGGATCGCAGTCACATCGCCCATCATATCATCCTTGTGGATGTAGTTGGGTTCTTCCTGCCCCTCGGGAGATTTACGCACAAAGTTAAATGCTACGTCGTAGTCCGGCCCTAAAGAAGCCATTACTATACGAGCAAACATGTCGTGGCTAGGACGAGGCTGAATGTTTTTGAATACCTTGTCACCATCATTCACGTCTATAAATCCCTGCTTGTTGATGTCCCTTACGTACAGATCGGGATCAATCAATACATTGTCTGATACTATGAAGTTCATAATTTAATTGTTATCTGGTGGTCGAATATCCTGTACAATCTTTCTCCATCTACCTCAAACTCGTACTCGCTTTCGGGTTGGAAGCAAACGATGTCCCCTTTGTTGACACCCTTACTCAGTAGGTATTCATTGGGATACCACATCTGCCCCATCAACGGCTCGTCTTTGAACGGCTTGAATATGTGAGAGTGCTTTGCAGGTATGGGTTTGACGAAACAATATCTGTCGTATGTGTGCCATACATCTGCGTGTTTGAATAAGAAAAATTGGTCAAGCTCGATGAAAAATAAATCTTCACGAAAGAAACTTTTCCCACTCTTGCGGTTTCCCCGCATGTCGTTGTAGAATTTGAAAACATTGTGGTGTACTAATAAAATATCTCCGGGGACGATGGGGCCTCGGTATCCCCTAGGAACTTCAATGACCTCAGCCTCTCGGTTGGAGAACTTGTAGTCCTCTTCCGATGTGCTAACGATCACTTCAATACCGGCTATCTCTTTGGTATTGTTGTATCGTCTTCCCTTAACTGGTCTTGCGATAAAATAGAATGGTGACTGCATCAATAGTTAATGTTGTATTCTATGGATACAGGAATAGTGGAAGAGAACTCTTTCCAAAGCACCACCTCATTCTTGGGGTTGATGATATAAATCTTAATTGATTGTCTACGCTCGTCGTACTTGATTAGATGTATTTCATTGGTGTCATTGAGAACCTTTTGCCCAACGATATAATGCATCGCACCCCCCTTGTAGTCCGGACCAATCGCTATTTTTCTGATGTCCATATTTCATTTGATTAGATTAAATTTAATTACTCGTACTATTATACTACACTGAAGTTCATCGTATTAACGAGAATATCAGTAGCATCGGTTGTATTGACAAGCCATAATTCTATATAGTCGTTGGTCGCCAATGTAATAAATCCCTGTGATAGGCCAGATGCTCTATCAAGGGTAATAAATGTTTTGGTAGTTGTATTCACCTGCGGTGTTGTACCATTCTTATATATGATAGCCTCGATAGTAGCATCCGAACCGGCTGTGCGATAAGCAGTAAACGAAACACTAGCAAATACCGTAACAGAACTTGTTCCTGTATATGTCAATCGGTTGTTAGATGGCATAGTAAACCCAGACAATACGCCTGATGTTGTTGTACCCTCCACCTTTACCGGTACATTGACAGTAGCAACAACAGTGTCAGTGGTGTTGTTGATCATATACATCTCTGCATCGGGTCTCAATGCCAACACATCGGAGATCGTGAAGTTAGCAGTTTCGTCGTTAGCGGAAACGTTTGTTCCGATCAACTTGCTAGATACCCCAAGGGGTGTGGCGTTGGCGTACTGTGAAATTTTCATTTTGTTATTCTTTTTCCTTCTTTGTTATCTCTCCGGTCTTCATGTTTATGACCGCATCCTCACCATAGAGTTCGATCAAAAGTCTTTCGTGGTTGGAGAACTTCTCACGCAAGGCTTCCATTGCACTTAATGCAGCGTACTTATTCATTTCGAAATCAGCGATGCTCATTCTCAAACGCGTGTACTCTGTGTTCATTTGTTGGATTGTCTCCAACTGCTCTTGAGTTAATTTCATTACCACAAATATATGGCTTTTTTAAAAATAAAAATCCCCCTTGATTACAGGGGGATGGTAATGATTACTTAGCGGCTTTCTTCTTTTTGAATTTTGCTGCGTCCAATACTTGGTATTGGGTCTTGCCACTTGCCTTCACGGCTTTCAACAATTGCTTGCGGTTGCCGGTTGATTTGTAAGACACGTGCACCCAGTCAGGGTTGGTGTCGTTGCCGAACTCCCAGATGATCTGGTCAAAGTCTAAGTTGTTGACGATGTAAGAAAACAATTCGCCGTTCTTGCCATCCAAGTCAATGTCAACTGCCTCACCAACATTGTGCTGGCTGGCCTTAGCACCACCAATGAGTTTGTTCAACTCCGGTGAGCGGTAGCCGCTGCTGATTTTGATCGGGCATTTCATACCATCTCTTAAAGGTTCTAGTACTTTTTCACACAAGGTCTTTAGGTTCTCAGCCACTTGTGGATCTTTGGGGATATTTGGAATCCCGTTTTTAATTGCTGTTTGACTATAGGTCAACTCACGCAATGAGAAGTTTTCAGTTAGGTTCATCTTATACAAAAATAAAGAATATTAGTCCAATAGCAAGTGAGACGCAAATGCGCTTGAGTTTGTGGATCTTGTTGTCCTTTTTCTGCAACTCATCGAGTAACTTGGTTTGTATCTTGTCCTGCTCGGCAATGACTGCGCTGTCCACCTTGCGGAACTCCCGGCACAGGGCCAAGTTCTCTCTGGCTTCTGCTCCTTTGATTAGGTAGTGGTTACTTGCCGCAACTATCGAGGAATCGATGCATTGCGATGAGGCGCTTTGTGGCACCGCAAGAAGTATCACCAGCAAGAGTGAGGTATATCGTGTCATATCTTTGATCAATAATGGTCTGAGTGTCGTGTAGTTTCTTGTACTTGAGTTTGATCTTATACAAAGTATCCAACTCTTTCTGCACAATCCGTATTGCAGGGCCATGGGTTACCTCCTTTATTTTTGGCACGGCAAACTCTAGGTATACCATACCACAGAAGATTAGTAACAGTAGCAGCAATATAGATGCATTACCCTTCGACATCGTTTTTCTTTCCGCTGAACTTGTCAATGGATGTAAAGCCCAAGGATAGGATTGTAATCCACTCTACGGCTTCCACTAGTTCTTTTGATGGTGCAATGTCAATATGACTATAAGAGTTCAACACAAGTGTTGTGAATAGCACCAATGCACCAATGATGCCGACGAAACGTTTAGACGACCACTCGCCTTTGTCTCCTTTGAAAATATCGAATATCTTTTTCATTTCTGATTTTCTTTTAACATATCAATAAACTGGTCACGCTGTTCCATCAAATACTTTTCTCTTGCAATCATACGTTCACGTTCAGCGTCCACAATCGTATTGATGTACTCTTGTTTTTCTTTGACCACTGAATCGTATCGATCTAATTGCTGTTGGAATATTTGGTTCTGATAGTATAGACCACCAATCATGAGTATGATAGTAAAGGACTGATCCTTTAACTTGTCAACGAATGTAGTGGCTACTGTGCTCATCAGCCCTGTCCTTTGTATTTTTTGACATAATTTTTAGAAGTCTTCAATGAAGAGTTCTTCTTCTTTGAAACAACGCCGGGTCTTTTGGTAGGAGCCTTTGGCTTCCACTTGGCTGTCTCCTTAATTGACTTAACCTTTGTTGCCATCGAGCTTCTTTATTTTCTTAACCCAGTATATAACCGCCAAGATGCCAGAAGCAATACCAAGAAGCCCCACACCAAGGGTAACCACAGGTGTATAGATTTGAGCAAAAGTAACGACAGCGGATGAACCCGATATTGCGGTGGCGATTGACGCCGTTGTATCATTTAAGTGTTTCATTTATTGTAGGTCTTTTATCTGGGAACTTAGTATAGAAATTTTCCATGTACATGGACTCGCAACCTTGGAATGTATGCACAGCCGATTCAGGCCATACAGCATGCTTGGCAAACTCGGTTGGCACTTCGGTGTAGAATAGAATATCAACTGCCCATTTCTTTGATAGGACTGCTGGTGTTACTACCTCCATATCTTTTAGGACTGCCGGTGTGATAACGATATTGCCCAACTCAACAACTGCACAATCAACCCAAGAGGTGATTTCTTCACCTGTTGGAGTTAGGGTAGTTTGCTCTATTAACTTGCGAAGGGTTGCCCATTGTGTAGGGGTAAACTCGAATTTCAAAAAGGTTTTCATAAGGTAGTAAGTGAGGCGAGTTCTGCGTTTGTTAGGCGGGTTGGGAATATGATGGCTTCTCCAATTCCAGAATTAAAAGGTAAGCCATTATTAAAATAACTGCCTATATTTAACTTGCTTGTTGCGGGTATAGTTACCGAAGTATCCGTAAACAAAAGAACGCCATCTAAATAAATTACAACATCATTTGATTTGTATGCCAACGCAACTTTGTGTCTACCCGTTGAAGGAGTTGAACCTAAATAACTTACAGTTGTTGAACCTGATGCCGTTATAGTTGCCTCCAAATTCCCAACACCATTCGTTAAATTTAACAATAACAAATTATTACCAGTACCATCAGACAAAGTGCAAAGCATATTATTTGTATCATATGAGCCAATGGCGTTAAATTCACAAAACATCACCCCCTCCGTCTGCCCAATCAAACTACTAATCCCCGTCTTAAAACAAGCATCCGCCACCCTTGTGGCACTTGCTGATGTGGTTGGGATGTAGGATGTGGAGTAACTGCTTATTTCTAATGACAATCCCCACACATAACAACTTCGAGTTATTCCAGCGGTTGAAATTTCATACCAACCTCCACCACCACTTACACTTGTACCCGTTACACTTACTCTAAACCATCCATTCCCGTAATCCTCAACTTTGCCACTAACTCCAGTATAAGCCCCGCCTGCTCCACTAAATGTTGCAGTTTTTGCAAATACATTAATGGTTGCGGTTAATCCACCAATAACACCATCCGACATATTAAAATATAAAATTTCGCTACTTGCAAAATTGTTGTTTTTAACAAACAAAGACATTGTGTAGGTAGTTGTTGCGGCTACGGTTTGATTTCTTAATCGGTAAGCATTTGCACCCGTAAACGCAATTAAATCCGCATTCTGCGTTCCGTCAGGGCTTGTTCCATCATTTGCAGTTACTGTTGTATTAGATTGACTTGTCAATGAATTTGTAATGTCTTCTGAATATGTTATTGTGTTCGTCGACTGCTTCTCCAACAACAAACTTGGACACCCGCCCCCGCCATATTGATAAGTTAATCTTGGTACATTTAATCTGTCGGTAGTGGGGAAATAGGGTTTGGCGGTTGAGCCGATGTTAAATTGTGCGCCCCAAATAAATACCGTTCCACTTGCCGTTGGTGTTGTGTTTGCAATGTTGCTAAAACCAACAAACATTTCAACTCCAGCACCTGTTTTTTGTATTTGACATCTATACCAACCATCCCCAACACTTTCAATAGATGCTGAATCAAGATTTGATGTTGAGGTTACTACTCCCGTACTTAAATTGAAAATTGCAATTTGAGAAGGGCTGCCTTGCCCAAGCATATAAACAAAACTATTAGTACCCGCTTTTGCATAGATTGAATAAGTATATACATTAGTTGGCAAAGTTCCGAGTGATTGATAAATCCCCGAATACTGAGCCGTTGTTGCATTTACTGTGTCAGCGGTTAATGTGCCATTTGGCGCAGTTGTACTATTTGCAGTAATTGTTGAGGATTGTTTAACCCATCCCGCATTATCAAAAGTTTCCGATTCTTGAACCAAATTCCACGGCACAACCTCCACCAAGCCATCGAAGTTAACTCTTGTACCGTTGCTAGCGCGTGTAAAGACCATGTCCCCGCTTCCATCTAAGGGTATCTCTGAATATACAATATCTTCGGCGTACCCACTGGGTATTAAAACTAATGATGCCTGTTCAAGTAAGTTACTCATGTTTGTCTCTTTTTATATTACGATTAACGTGGCTGCATAATGGACGCAGATTTGTATAATGGTTCAAATATAATATATCTTCGGGACTTTTTGCGGAGGCTAGTGGGACGATGTGATCTACATCCCATCCGTAGTTAAAATCCCCATTGTACAAGCCCTTGTTCTCCCATGTCATCCACGCCTCAAACTGAGATTCAATGTGATCCTTAAGTTCTGTGTAAGTACAACCAATAATTTGTTCAGTGGTTTTAGATTTAGATTGACCATTCAGCGCTTTGATTAATAACTTTCTCATTTGCACTTTCATCCTATATACTGGATCAATCTTCGCTCTGTCCTTTCCGTACTGGTTCCACCTCTCCTTATTCAACTGGAAGTACTCTTTATTTTTTTGCCTAATAGAGTCCGCATTGTCTATCGAATACTGCTTGACCCTATCCATTATGGAGTCCCTGTGTAATAGGTAATAATTTTTTGATTTTTCCGAAGACTGACCGGGGTTGTTTGCTCTATTGAACTTATCCATCATGGCTTTGCATCCCCTACAAACTTCTTGAATTCCACTAGCCCTAGTGGAGTGCACTCCAAAATTAGACAAGTCCTTTGCCTTCTCGCACTTTGTACATATTTTCAATATGTCTGTTGCGATATGACCGAAGTCATCGTAAAGATTTACAACGAAAGTTGCTGTATTGCCCGTGTTGCGCATGCAGATGCTTCTTGATAACCGCCGTCTAGTTGTACCCTAGTCGAGTATTGGCTAGAGAGGTTATAACCGCTCAGTTTATTTATCATACATCCAACTCCTTCTAGGTATCCGCCAGCGGCAGTTACCCTGTCTACGTATAGGTTGGCAATATAATTAGCCCCATTGTAGAATGGGTACATAGATCCGACCGAATTAGATATACTGATCTGCATGTCTTACCACATTGCTACAATGTCGGTGGCAGTAGTGCTGGTAGAGTAAACTCTTAGTACCTGCACAGGAACAAACGTACCTCCGTTGATTCCAACAAAAGTAACGTCATCGCCGCCAGCAGTTAATACACGAACGTCGCCGAATCCGCCAACGTATAATACGCATCCATTGTTTCCTATTCCACTCTGGGTGGAAACACTAGGAATATCCACTGTATCACTCGGTGTTACAGTAGCCGCTCTACTAATCTGAAGTTTCTGATAGGCCATCGCTTTGTTCTTTGGTACAAATATATGGATTTTAAATAAAACAAAAATACCACTCTGTGATTGGAGTGGTATTGTTTGATTGTGTTGTTGATTGTGGTTACTCTTCAGTGATCTCACCGAACTCTACATCCGGTTGACCATTGATGTGTTCCAATGCTTTAACAATGTTTGTTACTTCGACTAAGCCGAAGCATCCCTTTGAGATTGCGATGTGCAATGCTTCCGATACGATTTGATTTGCTGTTTTATTGTCCATGATTTTTTATGCTTCTGTTACTGGGGCTGGAGCCCATGGTAGTGGCTGGCTTTGAGGCGTTACCGGAGGAGAAATCTGGCTGTCGATCTGCCCTTGAATACACGCTTCAAGATTAGATACTCCATCAACGCCCAATTCATCTTGAATCCAAGCAATAACGATGTCATTGGTTAAATCTTCGTAAGGTACGAAAGGGCTAATGCTCTCTGTCGAGAACCTTGCGATGTTTGAAAGGGAGGCGGTATAAGTACCATCTACTCCTGTTACCTCGTAGTTAGCGATAACTACATAATTTTGCTCACCATCTACCGTTTCGGTATATAGGGCGGTTACGTTCCAAGTGTATGTTGTCATGATTTACGAATTTAGTTAATTTTATGCTTTCATTAAAATTTTGTATGCAGTTCCGTTAATACGAACACTCCAAGTCGTATCTGATGCGACTACTTCGGTAGTTACTGTACCAGCGGCAACGGCTATACTACCTACGCAAAACTGATTAGAAGCGGTAGCGGTTGCTTCATATCCTAAAAGAACTGAACCACTAAAATTACCACTTTTACAATTATAACCTATACCGCTATTATAGTTTCCCGATATATTATCTCTTAATGCAAAATAACCAACTGCATTATTTTCTACACCCGTTGTGTTAGATGATAGTGCTTCATTACCTAAAGCGGTATTTCTTGCACCTGTACTAACCCTCAACGCCTGATACCCTATCGCAGTTATACCCACTCCACTCGTATTGCTATACCCTGCCTCAAAACCTACGGCTACGTTGTTAGAGGCGGTGTTGTTTTGTAACGCTTGTTGTCCAATCGCTAT
>Ga0181357_1000427_pt1 | contig 15699 bp, 14 predicted proteins | sample Fa13VDMM110DN_FD_130094 | JGI IMG/M metagenome (GOLD analysis project Ga0181357, IMG submission 130094) | Freshwater viral communities from Lake Michigan, USA - Fa13.VD.MM110.D.N | ecosystem: Environmental > Aquatic > Freshwater > Lake | place: USA: Michigan | collected 2013-09-24 | reverse complement strand
TCCGACCAGCGCAGATTTTTCGTTCCTTGCCCCGATTGCGGCGTAGAGCAGGCGCTCCGCTGGGATCGGGTTAAGTGGGGCGAATCGATTCCACCGGCGGACGCTCACTATCAATGTGAGTCTTGTGAAAACCTAATCCCTAACTGGCGCAAGCCTTGGATGATCGAGCGCGGGCGGTGGATAAAAGGTAATCCGGGATCGAAGATTGCCGGATTTCATTTGTCCCGGCTGTATTCGCTGATTACTCCATGGGGAGACCTGGCCGAAGAGTTCCTGGCGGCGAAGGACAACCCGGCTGAACTGCAAGCGTTCGTCAATACAAAGTTAGCGGAAGTGTGGCAGCACAAGGGCGACGCGCCCGACTGGGAGGTGATCGCTTCTAGGGCCGAGGACTACAAACAGGGCACCGCGCCCTACGGCGTTTTGTTTCTATGCGCGGGGGTAGACATCCAGAAAGACCGCATCGAGGTCAGGGTGGGCGGCTGGGGCCGCGGCAAACAGCGCTGGCTCGTTGACTACCGGGTTATATGGGGCGATACAAGCCGTAGGAACTCCGAAGCGTGGACCGGGCTCCAGGCGATGTTGAGCGAGTCGTGGCCGCATGAATCCGGCGCGGATCTGATGATCGTTCGCATGGCGATCGATACCGGCGACCCGACCAGTCAGACCAACGCATACGATTTCTGCAAGGCCAACGCTGGGAAGTGCTTGGCGATCAAGGGCCAGCCATCCGGCGTGAACCTGCTGAACATGCCGCAGACCTCCGAGGCATCGGCGCGGCGGAAGAAACGCGGCGGGCTGCTGCTGTGGGGCGTGAATGTCTCACTGGCAAAGCAGGAGCTTTACGGGCAGTTGAGAATGGCGAAGCCGGAAGGCGACGAGTTTCCTCCGGGGTGGTTCCACCACTACCGGGAACAGGACGAATGGTACAAGCAACTGACCGCGGAAAGGCTGGTGGTAGCGAAGGGCAAGCGCGGGTATGACGAGCAGACCTGGCAGAAGACGGGTCGAAACGAAGCGCTCGATTGCACGAATTACGACCGGGCGGCGGCTGAGCATGTTGGGGTTTCGAAGTTTGGGCCGCCTGAGTGGAATCGGTTCGAGCGGAATCTGAACCCGTTACCGAACCCGACGCGCGGGAAGCCAGTCAAGCAGCGGTTTGAGAATCCGGCCGATGTGGCGGTCAAAAATAAAAGGCGATACGGAAACGTAGGGCGAGCAGCGATCTAAATGGCAGCAACAGACGATCAAATCACGGCACTTGAGGCGGCGCTTTTCAGCGGAGAGCTACGCGTCCGCATCAATGACCGCGAGACCACATATCGCTCGATTGAGGAATTGCGTTCCGCGTTAGCGGAGGCCCGCGCATCGCAGCAAGTGGCCGCGTCGACCCGCAAGAGGGTCGTTCGGTTGTACTCCGGGAGCGGGCTTTGAGTTTTCGTGAAACAGTGGCGCGGTGGATCGCGCCTGATGCGGTCAAGCCGTCCGCATCAGTCTACAATTCTGCCGCGACTGGCCGCCGCGCGGGCGGCTGGAACCCGCCGAAGTCGGCTATCAACTCGGCGATCTATCAGGATGGCGAATTACTGCGGGCGCGCGCTCGTGATGCTGTTCGGCAGAACTGGGCGGCGGCAAACGGCGTCGAGTGCTGGGTGTCGTCTGCAATCGGAACCGGGATCGTCCCGCGCTCGGCTCACCCGGACAGGGCAGTACGCGAGAGATTGGCAGCGGCCTGGGAACTATTCTCCTCGACGAGCGACGCGGACGGCTGCACTAATATCTACGGGCAGCAGCGAATCGCGCTGCAAGGCGTAGTCGAGGCAGGGGAAGTATTTGCGCGGCGACGGTGGCGGCGCATGTCGGATGGCCTTGCCGTCCCGCTCCAGATTCAATTGCTGGAGAGCGAGCACGCTCCCTATTCGATGTCCACGAAGGCCGACAACGGCAACGAAATCGTGATGGGTATTGAACTCGACGGGATTGGGCGGCGGGTGGCATACCATCTGTACCGGAACCATCCAGACGAGACGACGTTTTTTCGCCGCGACATCGGCACTGTTCGTATTCCAGCGGCCGAGATTCTGCACGTGTTCCGCCCTGTCCGCCCCGGACAAAAGCGCGGCATTACTTGGTTGTCGTCTTCGCTGTTGAAGCTCAGGGATATCGAAGCGTATTCGGACGCCACCCTAGTTCGAAAAAAACTGTCAAGCATGGTTGTTTGGTGGATGACGGAGCCAAACCCCGATGATCCGGTATTCCAGGCCACCGAGCAGGACGTGGATGGCGAGGATATGTACGAGCTTCAGCCGGGAAGCGTGATCCGCACCAAGCCCGGCGAGAAGCCGGAAATGAGCGACCCGGTTATCGGGGACGATTCCGGGTTCATGAAGCAGGAACTGCACTTCGTGGCGGCCGCCATGGGCATCACCTACGAGATGCTGACCGGCGACCTTGAGGGCGTTAATCTGTCCTCGATTCGCGCGGGGATTTTATAGTTCGGGCGCAGATGCGAGGCGATGCTTTGGACGATGTTTATTCACCAGTTCTGTGACCCGGTGTGGCGTTGGTTTGTCGAGGCGTGCGCGATGTCTGGAGTGATATCGGAGCGGGCGTTCGCGGCTGATAAGGCGGCATTCTTTGCCGTCACGCACCACACCCCAAAATGGGCATGGATTGACCCGTTGAAGGATGTTCAGTCCGAGAAAGAAGCGATTCGCGGCGGGCTGAAATCCAGGACCGACGCGATTCTCGCGCTAGGCGAGGACCCGGAGGCAACCGACGCAAGAATAGCCGAGGATCGCAGACGGGCCGATTCTCTCGGTTTGACATTTGACACTGACGCTGAGATTTTCCACTCACAACCAGCCCAACAGAGCGGCAAGAAAAAGGACGACGAAGAATGAAACAACTCACCCGGCTATCGCAACGAATCCTCGGCGTTCCTTTGATGATGGAGCCGCGCAAGCTCGACGTTATTCTTCACGTGCTTTCGCCTCGTATCGGCGTCGAAGCGCCGGTAGTCGAAGCGGCGATGCTGGCAGAGCGGAACGACCGTAAGCCCTACGCCGTAACCCCCAACGGAACCGCGATTATCGACGTTTCCGGCTCACTCGTGAACCGCATGGACGCGGACGCGATGAGCGGCATGACCAACTACGAAGAGTTGGGGCACGAAGTAATGGACGCGGCGACCGATGGCCGAATCAAGGCCGTCGTGATGCGGTTCGATAGCTACGGCGGGGAAGTATCCGGCTGTTTTGACTTGGCGAAATTGATTCGCGACGCGGCTCAACTCAAGCCCGTCTATGCCTGCGTTGATGACGCAGCTTTTAGCGCGGCCTACTTACTGGCGTCGGCCTGCTCGAAGGTGTACGTGAGCGAAACGGGCGGCGCTGGTAGCATCGGCGTTCGTGCCATGCACGTGGACTTCAGCGAGCGAAATACGGCCATGGGCGTGAAGCCGACCGTGATCTTTGCTGGGGCCAAGAAAGACGATATGTCTCCCCACGCTCCGCTGAGCGATTCGGCTCGCGCGGATCTACAGGGCGAAGTCGACCGGCTCTACGGCATGTTCGTTTCGGCGGTTGCCGAAAACCGGGGCATGTCCGAGGCGGCGGTTCGCGCCACCGAAGCAGGCCTGTTTCACGGTAGTGATGCGATTCGCGCCGGGCTTGCCGACCAGATTTTACCGTTTCGCGCCGCTGTCGCTCAAATCGAGAAGACGGTAGCCGGGATGAACCCAATTTCCCGCATAACGGCGCACGCCGAGCCTGCGGAGATCACCGAAGAAAAGGAGAAAGTCATGTCTGAACAAACCCAGACCCCGACGCCCATTGTGGCTGAAGGAATCGACTACCTCGCTATTGCGGACCTGTGCGCCATCGCGGGCAAGCCTGCTAAATGCGTCGAGTTCGTGCAGCGAAAGCTGACCGTAATGCAGGTTCGCGAGGAGCTACTGAAGATGGCGTCCGACCCGAACGTCTCGCCCGAGATCATGAGCAGCCCGACCGGATTAGCTCAGACGATCACGGGCACCCTGGAGGCCGCCGCCGCGTCTCTAATGGCCGCCAGCCCTGCGTTGAGCAAATACCAAGCCTACGCCAAGGTGGTGAAAACTAACCCCGCGCTTTACGATCAGTATCTCGCGGCCAACCCCGCCCAAACTGGAGGCCGATAACATGGCAACCGACAGCAATTTGCAGTGCATCACGCTAGAGGCCGGTCAGGACCTTTCGGCGAAGCAGTATTACTTCATTGCCCACGCCAGCGACGGGAAAATCGACCCCGTTGGGACGCTAGGCGCTAACGCCGATGGCGTTCTCCAGAACGCGCCCAGCGTTGCCGGTCAGCCTGCGACCGTTGGCATCTTTGGCGTCTCGAAGGTTGTTGCTAACGCTGCTATTACGCGAGGCGCTCAGGTGTCCTCTGCGTCGAATGGCAAAGCGACGACCGCACTCACGACCCATCGCGTTCTCGGCATCGCTCTCGAAGCCGCCGCCGCCGATGGCGACATCATCTCCGTGCTGCTGAAGGTCAACGGCGCACCGAACGTCCCCTAAGGAGCACATAAAATGAAACCAACTCCCTCCCAGGTTCACGTCAACACGCCGTTGACTAATTTGTCGATCGCCTACATGCAATCGGCGGAAAACTTCATTGCCGACAAAGTGTTTCCGGTTATTCCGGTGACCAAGAAAAGCGACCTGTACTACTTGTACGATCGCGGCTATTTCAACAAATCGCAGATGAAAAAGCGAGCGCCCGGAACCGAGTCCCAGGGCGCGGACTACGCGATCACGACTGACAGCTATCTGGCTGAAGTCTACGCGCTCCACAAGGACATCGACGACGAGACCCGCGCCAACGCCGATTCCGTTTTGAATCAGGACGGCGAGGCCACCTCGTTTTTGACTCACCAGGGGCTTATTTCGCGCGAACTGAATTGGGTTACCGCCTTTTTCAGCACGAGCATCTGGGGCTCTGATATTACTGGCGTGAGCGGGACCCCTTCCACTAATGAAGTCAAGCAGTGGAACGATGCGGCCGCCGAACCGATCGAGAATGTCCGACTCGGGAAGACGACCGTCCTGGAATCGACCGGATTCGAGCCGAACACGCTCGTTATCGGAAAGCGCGTCTATGATGCCCTGCTCGACCACCCGGACGTTCTGGACCGCGTGAAGTACGGTCAGACGGCGGGCGCTCCGGCCATGGTCAATGCGAACGTGTTGGCGCAGTTGTTCGAAGTTGACCGAGTGCTCGTCATGAAGTCGATTCAGAACACTGCGAATGAAGCGCAGACCGCTTCCCATTCGTTTATTGGCGGCAAAAAGGCGTTGCTCTGCTACGTTCCTCCGTCGCCGGGGATCATGACGCCAGCGGCTGGCTACACGTTCGCTTGGAACCAGTACGAGCAAGCGGCGTTTGGTATCTCGACCAGCCGGTTCCGTATGGAACACCTGAAGGCTGACCGGATCGAGATGAACATGGCTTATGTGCAGAAGAAGATTGCATCTGCGATGGGCTACTTCTGGACGAGCATCGTCGCCTAACATGAACCCGAACAATCAGCAGCGGGCTGGATACCGAGTAATCCGGCCCCTGCTTTTTAACGGAAAGCAATTCAAGGCGGGCGATGCGTTTCATTCGGGCGCATCGCCTCAAAAACTAAAGACGCTTCTCAGCTCTCGCAAAATCATCGCCGATGCCGTCACTATTCAGCCAAGCAATCGCCAGAAATGACGCGGCGGTCCTACGTCATCACGGCGAGACTGTGCAGTTCCTCCCTGCACGCTCGGCCCAATATCCTCTCGTTGCGGTGATCGACCGCGGCGAGGGGGTGCGGGCTGATCTGAAGGTTTACGCGACCGCATGGTCGCTGGTATCCAACTTTGAAGGCACGCCGGAGCGCGGCGACCGCGTTATCACTGACGCGGGAGAAACGCTGAAGGTTGCCGACGTCAAACCGGACGAGTTCGGCGGCCGTGTTCTGTATCTGGTGATTGCATGATCTTCGACACCCGCATAACCTACAACGGCTCGAAGATCCGCATCCGTGGTGCTACGTTTCGGCGTTTCCAGAACGTGCGCATTCTCCAGGCCGGGATCGAGGCGATCAAGTTTCGGCTCCAGAAGGGATTCGACTCGAACGACGCCAAGGCGAAGCCGCTAAAGAAAGGCTATGCAATCCGTAAGTCGAAACTAACTCATCGCCGGGCGATTCGCGACATGGATCTGACCGGGCAGACGCTCGGCGAACTCAAGCCCCGTTACTCCGACGACACCACCGCCATCGGCGACACCTCGACTCGCCGGGGCCGGTTAATTGCTCGGACAAACCGCGACATGCTCATCTTTTCTGACTCCGACCAGGCCTTCATGCAGCGCACGGCGACCAAGATCTTCAAGGAAGAAATCGCGCCGGGTTCGTTCGCCTCCGTGCGGCCTTCTGCCGGCCGCTTTGTCGCTCGAAAATTCCAATCTCAAATCGCCGCATGAACTATCGACAGAAGACATTGGATCTGCTCTTGCAGGTCCTCGCGGACCCGTCGACGGGCTTCAACGCGCAGTATACGGCCCTACAGGCCGAGTACGACGTCCCCGCGTGCGCGATCAACTGGACGCTCCCGAGCGAAAACCTGATCCTCGGCGCGGTGGACCCGGAACTACTCGAATTGCTTCGAATCGAGTCCTGGCCCGCCATCATCATCGCGACCGAAGAGGCCACCAAAACGGACGCCGTGAAGTTCTCGCAATGGTCGGGCGACGTGATAGTGAACGTCGACGCTTACATCCGACTCCGCGCCGTTGATGACCTCGCCGCGTCACTGACTGCGATCGACCTCTCTGGCAACTTCGAAAAGCACGTGAATTGCTTTGAAGAAGCGGCCATGACCGCATTGCAAGCGGGTAAAATAGCATTTCAATCGGGCGGCTGCAACTGGGTACAGATGCAATCAACCCGATCCCCAATAGGCGTCCTAGCGGACGGCTACACCCAACGCGCCACGCTCACGCTTGGCTTCCGAATCCACCTCTGAGGTAAGCCAACATGGCAATCGTTCAAACTCCCGACGAAAGACACTTTGCGCAGGTCACACACCCGCGCGCGCAGTCGGTGCCGAACTCCGCTGGCACGGCCACGCTGGCGAATACTGACGTTGTGCGCCACATCAGCGCGTCGCTGAATCCGGTTGATAATATCATCCGGGCGAACGGGAAGACCGGCTCACGCGGGCTCCTGGCCCCATTGAAGGGGCGCAAGGGCGCGTCGTTCTCCTGCGAGTACCCGTTGGCTGGATCGGGCACGGCTGGAACGGCCTCCGATCTTGCTCCGATCCTAGAAGCCATCTTCGGGCAGGCTGGCACGGTTAGCGCTGGCGTCAGCGTCACGTACTCACTCGCCAACGCGATCCCAGGCTTGACGCTGTGGAACTTCCGCGACCCGGCCGGGACGAACATTTTCAACGAGGTCCTCTGGGGCGGCGTCGTCGAGTCCGCCGAGTTCTCTGGTGGCGCGGAAGCCGAGGCGACCGTATCCATTTCCGGCTCTGGCGCCTATGTGGTCAACAAGCCGAACTTCTCCTCGCTGACGACCGCGGCGAAGGGCGGGCTGACTGGCTTTCCCGCTGAACCTTCCTCGCTGACCTACCTGGGTACTCCGGCTGTTGCGTTCACTGGCTCCGCTACGATCAACGGCGTCTCCACTTTCAAGCTCGAAACCTTCCGCATTCGGGTCGCCCTGAATCGCAACATCCGCGCCGCGTTTGGGGACTACCATCCGAGCGCTGAATCGCAGGGCATCCGCGAAATCACCGTGGACATGACGCTGTATGAGGAAGACACGGCGAATCAGGCCGCGTTGCGGCACTTGGCCTTTACCAAGGGCACCTTTGACGCGACGTTCGTGATTGGCGAGGATGCGGGCAATATATTTACCATTGCGCTCAACAATCTCACGATCCCGAGCGTGGCGCGCCAAGATGGCGGCGTTGAATCGACGCTGACTTTCAATGGTTGCGTCGCCTCCAAAACGTCCGTCTCGGCCAACGACGAAATCAGCATCGTATGCACTTAAACAAAACTCCACACGAATCGAAAAGCGTACCTGGCGTGAGGTTCACGACCCGGACGCTGAACAGCATCCAGCGGGCTCGGCGCGACGCATCTATCGCCGAGCACCGCCGGGAGTACACGCGCCTGACGACCGAACTGCAATTGCTCGTCTCGAAGCACGTCAAGGGCGAGACCGGCGAGGAACGCGCGGCCTGTTACGAGGCGCTCCCGTTGGACGTCAAGCTGTCGATCCAACGTCTCGAAGACGAGTCGCGGATCGTGCTCGATCAGCACATCACGCCGGCCGTTATCGAGGCGGCGCTGGTGTCGATCGAGGGCGAGCCGTTCACGCTGGAGAATCTGGCCGACGAAGCGCCCGACGCGCTCATCGAAGAGATCGTAACGGCGTGCAGCGCGGCGTCTGGGCTCACGGCGGACCAGCAAAAAAACTAGCGACCGCCTACCTGTTTACTCAGTGGGGCGGGTGGCAGAAATCAGAGTACCAGTGCGGTCAATGCCAGGCAGCGAAACACCACGAGCGGCGCAACTGCTCGAAGTTCTTCCCCGAAAAGGCAAGCGCGAAAAAGTATGGGTGGGTTCCGCGGTTCAGTATCGCGGGTGAGAAACCAAAGTCGTTTTCGATGCCTGATTACGTTTCGCCGGATTGTCCGGTTGCGTGCGTTACCGGCGCGTCGATGGCGCTCGTCGAGATGATCGGGACCTCTAGCGTCGTCAACGAAAACAAAGGGTCGCTGTACGGCCCCAACGCCTCGAAGTGGCCCGCCGCTTGGGTCGATGCGTTGTCCGTGGTTGCAGTTGTGCGCCGAGCGCACGAGAAGGCGTTCGAGAAGGCGAATAAATAATGGGCGCAACCGACAAATATCAGCTAATCGTTGAATCCGTATCGCGTGGCGACGCCGAACTGCGTCGGCTGGAACAGGTCATCAATAAGCTGGCCGACACGACGGAGAAGAGCCAGAAGCGTTCGGCTGACTCGTACACGCGGACATCTAAGCAGGCGGCTGATGCGGCTGCGTCCCAGGAATCGTCGGTTAAGAGGATCGTTGATTCCGTCGAATCTGGATCGCATCGAATCCGAAACGGCGTTCTCGCAATCAGCGCAGGGGTGATTGCGACCAAGCAAGTATTTGATGGGCTCTCTGGCTCCGTCGATAAGTTCACGGCGGCCACGCTGCGTTCCGACGCGGCGCTGAGCAGAACGCTGGCGACGTATCGTTTGACGCGGTTGGCTTCTTCGGCGGCGTTTGGGGCGCGTGCGCTGCTGGGCACCGCTGGCACGATCGGCGCGGGCTTGGCGGTCGAGGCTGTCATCCGTAACGCGCGGGCGCAGGCTGAGAAGGTCCAGGCCGCGTCGCTGTCGGCCGCCACGACCGGCAACAGCTTCGGCGGGGCGTATGCGCTGACTCGCGCCGCGTCGCTGACTGGGCGCGATCTGGGCTTCCTTGGCGGACGCTCTCCCGAAGACGTGGCCGGGTTAAACGCGCGCCTATCTGGAATCGCCGATCCAATTGAGCGGGCGACGGTAGCGGTGAACCTATTCGGCAAGGATGCGGCGGCGGCGCTGACTGGCATCGACGACCGTTTGGCGCGGCAAGTGAAGCGGGCCGAGGAACTAGGCGCGGCGCTCGATGGGCCGACGAGGGAAGGACTGCAAGGGATGTCGGACTTCTTCCGAAACTTCCACCCGTTCGACGACTTGAGCGACGGGCTGAAGAACTTTTTGGAGCGGGGGAAGATTGACTTGGCCGTGTTCGCGGTTGAGGCTGGGAAGGCATTCAGGAAGGCGGCGAAGGATAGCGCCGGGTCCGTTAACGTGCTAGGTCCTGACTTTGAGTTTTCCGGGAACGATCAACGCTTTGCTCCGAAGTCGGAAAAGCGTTTCCCTGGCGGACTTGTAACCGCTGAGCAGTTCATCCTCGATTCGCGCAAGACATTGGCCGGCCAACTGGCGAATCGGGATACTGGTGGATTTGCACAGGGGAACGCGGCGCAGTCTGGGTTGTTGGGATCGGCCACCGCTTCTATCGCTGCGTTCCAGAACTCGGCGCGTGGACTTGGGTCGGCTCTATCGGAATCTGAAGCGCGGCTTGGAAGACTGCGGAAGCTATTCGCCGAATCCTCGCAGGACCAGCGAGGCTTACTGTCAGAGCAGATCGTTCAGGAGACGAAGGCCAACGGCGTCATCGAATCCCGTATCAAGGCGCTCGAAGTCGAGAAGGCGCTCCGCGAGAAGATCCTCTCCCAGCAGCGCGAATTTGACCGTGAGTTTGGCTCGTTTTCAGGCAAGATACTGAACGCGCCATCAAAGGGGCTGCTTGACGAGATCACGCAGCGCGGGGCTGCGATTCGCGACGGTCGCTCGAAGGATCTGACGTCCTCGCAGATAGGTCGCATCGGCGGCTTATTCGATCAGCGCGAAATCAATCGTGGCAAGGATGCCGAGTTTGACCGCATCAACGGGGCGTTTAATGAGGGCGGGGCGTTTCGGGCTAGCCAGCGGGCCAATGCGGCGTTTGGGCTGCCTGACTTTATTGCACAGGGATCACCAGCAAACGCTCCGACTTTGCGGCGTCCTTCGGAGCTTGCCAAATCGGCCGCAGAAATCCCCGACCTTTCTGTTTTCCGGGTATCCGGCGAAGAGCAGAAGAAATCGGAGGCAAGCGTTCGGGATATCCTGAACCGCAACGACGAACGCGACCGTTCCCGCCGCCTACAAACGAACCAGCAGGAACTCGCCTTCCTATCCCGTAAACTCGAACTCCTTTCAGGCCCAGGCGGTGAACGCGCGGCCATCGAAGAGATCGCCAAGTTGAAACTGGCGGCGCTCCAGGAAGAGGCTTCCGTATCGCTTGAGAATTTCAACGTCCGCGACCGGCAAGCGCAGATTGAGCGCGACCGCGTTCTGAGCATCCTCGAACTGCAAAAGAAGCAGCGCGACGCGGGCCGGGAAGGCACCGGGCGCGTATTCGACGCGCTCATCTCCGGTGGCTCCGGTGGCGTTGGTGCGCTCATCAAGTCGGTCGGGCTGTCGCAGGTTCGAACGATTGCGCAGAACGCGGGCGAGAAGCTGACGACCGGCGCGGGCGGGTTCCTTGGGAAGCTCGGGAAGGCGAGCGGATTGGGGGGGCTACTGGGCGGAACGATGTTCGATCCGCAGAACGCGGGCGACCCGTTGAAGACGGCCACGGACGCGAATACCGCAGCGACGAACGCGAACACGGCGGCACTGATGATTCGCGGCGGCGGCGGGGCTGGCGTCGGCGGCATCCTCTCGGCGTTCGGGCGGTCAAATCCGGCCGCGTTTATCCCATCGTCGACGGCGGCGTTTACTCCGGCTGGCGGGCTGCCTCTGTCCTATACCGGGGGCGGCTCGTTTGATGCGGTGACGAACCGGGCGGCGGGGACGCGGAATCTCCAGATGGCTGGCATCAGCAATGGCGTTCAACTGAACACGAGTCCGGGGATCAGCAACCTTAACAAAAGCGTCGGCTACGCCGGGGCTGGGCTTGCTGGCGTACTTGGCGCGGTCAACGGGTTCAAGGCTGGCGGTGCCCAGGGCAAGCTGTCGGCGTTTTCGTCTATCGCTGGAGCCGGGGCTTCGATCATTGCTCTTGCTGGCGTAACGGGCCCAGCCGCTCCAATCCTGGCAGGCATCGGCCTTGCTTTGGCAGCGACGGCCGCCCTGATCGGTGACCCGAAGAAGAACCGCGACAAAGCGCTGGACCGTCTCGTGAATGACTCCCGTTTCACCGAAACCCAGCCGCTCGACTACGCCTTCGACACGCGCGGCGGCGGGTTCGATTACAACTCACGCGGGGATTTGCGATCCATGCCGATCAACCTCACCATCAACGCGCTGGACTCCCGCAGTATCCTCGACCGCGGCGAAGACATCGCCAGCGCGGTGCGGGATGCGATGTACGCCGGCCACTCGATCAACCAGGCGGCGCAAGAAGTGGTGCTGGGCGTCTAATGGCATCATTCCCTACCCTATTGTCTGGCATCGTCTCGCTCTACCCGTTGACGCAGGGCAGCCGAATTCCGGTTGAAGTCCTCCAGTTCTCCGACTTTAGCGAACAGCGGTTCAAGCGGTCGGCTGAACTGGCCCGCTTTTCGCTAACGCTGGACGATCTGAGCGCAACCGACAAAGCAACCGTCGTGACGTTTTTCGAGACGGCTAAAGGCTCATTCGATGCGACATGGGATATCACCGTGAGCGGCTCGACTTACTCCTATATGGCCTTCGCCTCCGACGAACTGCAATGCACGGAAGGCGACGCCGGGTGGTCGGTCAACGTGGCGTGCGTGCAGACGCGAAAGAACTAAATGCCAGCCTACCCGACATTTGCCTTCGGCGGCTCGGTCCACCTCCCTTTCACTGAGGTCGTCGAGTTCCGCAACGCCGCCAACAAGCAGCCGCATGGCTACCAGTACAGCTACAACCTCCGGGCGACGGCCTTGCGGCGATTCGAGATCACGCACCTGATCGACAGCACTGATCTGGCGACGCTGAAGGCGTTCTGGGTGGGCAGAAACGGCCAATACGAAGACTTCACCTTCACGCATCCCGATACAGCGGTGACGTACTCTAATTGCCGTTTTGCCATGGATTCGCTCGACGTTGAAGGCTTCGAGCCTGGCCTGTTCCGCGTTCGCGTTGTTATCCAAGAGTTCAAATCCTGATGGCAGACATCAACACAACCAAAGAACTCGCAAAGGCCCAGCAACCGCTATTGCTGGCGGTGGTGACGTTCTCCGACGCCAGCGTGTTGCGGCTCTCTACGCATCCGCTGAGCACGTCTGAGGGCGGCTATGCCTACGGCGGAAATAACTACGTCGGGCGAATCCTGTCGTTCAATCTCGGCGCGTTTCAGGGCTACGACGCTACCGGAATCGACATTATCCCGACCGCATCCGTGACCATCGCCGACGCCGACAAGTCGATCAAGATCAACTACGAGGACTCAAAGGGCTTCGCCGGGGCTTCGCTCGATCTGACGTTCATCTTTTGGGACGCGGACACCGCATCGTTCTCCAGTGACTCTATCCTGAAATTCTCCGGCGTTTGTGACGCGGCTGAAGTGGACTTCGAAACACTGATCGTGAACGCTTCGAACCTCCTCAACCTCCAGCGCAAACAACTCCCGAATATCCTAATCCAACGGCGCTGCCCGTGGCTCAACCCGGTCACGGTGGCGCAACGTGCGACCGCCAGCGATCCCGATTCGCCGTTCTACCGATGCGGCGAAACTCGCTCACTCGCCGCGGCTCCGGCGTGCAGCTTCACCAAGGCGACATGTACGCAATTGCTGAGATTTGGCGGTGTCGGCTGGGACTCCCCGACCGGCAGCTACAGCAGCCGGGACTATGTGAGCGGGCGCGTCGAAATCACGAACGCGCCGAACGATCTCAGGTACGGTGAACCCGTCCCGATGGTTTACGGGACGGCGTGGGTGGCTCCAAAAATCACCAACGTATTCGGCGACGGAAACAGCACGCGCGGCGAGGCCGTGGTCTGCTCCGGCGAGGTCAACGCCATCCTCCGCGTCGTGGTGAACGATACCGAACTCCCTCCGGCGACCGACATTACAGGCGGCACGAATTACATCGTCAGGGATGCCCTGCTCCGCTACAACGTCATCAACCGCGGCGACCGTGACGGATCTCCGAACGCTGACGTTCCGTGGGACGGGCAGGGCGACCCCTACGGCTCGATGTGCGCCATTCTCTGGGTCGTTCCGCGCCGGGCGGCCGAGGCGTCGACGCGGCCACGTATGCGCGTGCTCGTGCAAGGCCCGAAGATCCGAGTTTATACGGACGCGGTTACCTACTCCGACGCCTACACCGACAACCCGGCATGGGTGCTGATGGATCTGCTTGTCGAGGCGGGCCGCTCTTATTCGGATCTGGACGTCCAATCGTTCATCGACGCCGCGGCGATCTGCTCGGCGTCGGTCAGCTATACGGACCAGTATGGATCGACATCGACGCATTCCCGTTACGCGGTCTCGCTGGTGATCGACAAGCGGCGGTCGGCGGCTGAGATCATTCGCGGCGTCCGTATGGGCTGCGGCGGCATACTTGTCCCAAACAGCGATACCGGAAAGATCCAACTTTTCATCGAGGGAACGTTGGCAAGCCAGCAGCCGACGACAATCAGCGGCTCCAACGCATCTTCGCCGGTCACTTCGAAGTCGCTTTCCGGCTCGACGGTAAACGGCTACTATGCGTATTCGTTCACGCGGGTACTGCTCCAGAGCGGCAAATCAACGCTTTCGGTCAAGCCGCGCCCGGTATCGAGCACGCCGAACCGCGTTCAGTTCAAATTTTTCAACTCCGAACGCGATTACGCCGAGGATTCCGTTTCCCTTCTCGACCCCGATGCGGTGTTTCGCGCGGGCGGGGAGAACACGGAAACGCTTTCCGCCGAGGGCGTGAGCACGCTCGACCAGGCGAAGCGGGTGGCATCGAGGCGCAGGCGCCGGAACCTTTACGCGAATGTGCGCGGGGACGCCGGCGGGACCGAAATCTTTGAATGGCTCGACACGTTCCGCACAATCCGGCTCCGCGTGGGCCAAATCTGCGTGTTTACCGACCCGCATTACGGCTACGCCGATGTGCCGGTACGCATCACCCAGATTCGCCCGTCTTCGAATTTCGAGACCGTCAAAATGGTCGCCGAGCGACACAACGACAATCACTTCCTCGATTCCGAGGGCCAAAACGGAGACGTTGCATTGACCCAGATCGCAAGAGATCGGCTCGCAAGGCCGTCGTTCCCGTGGGGGCCACTGGGGGCGCAGCCTCCCGCATCCGATCCGATGTATCAGACAAACGATTGGTCGTTCGCGATTCGCGAAACGTCGGAGACGATGGCCGATGGCTCGGCGGTCACGAAGCTCGAAGTCAGCGGCCTCCAGCCGGTGAACCTATTTAGTAATATCGGACCGCCGCAAGTCGGCAGGCAGGGGACGACCTCCGGCGCGTCGGGCACGTTTCCGGGCGGCGGGTGGACCTATTACGCGGCGGTTGCCTCGAAGGACTCAGACGGCAAGCTGTCGGCGCTTTCGCTGCTTTGCCAGACAACCATTACGAACGCGGGCAGCGTGAACAACATCACCATTCCGATTCAGGGATGGCCGACTGGCGCGGTCGGGTATGTGGTCTACGTCGGCAACACGCCGCAACTGATGACCAAGCACGGCGAATCAGCGACCACGCCGTCGAGCGTCACGGTGACCAGTTGGAAGGAGCGGCACGCCGGGGCCCCCGATCCCGAATTTGACCGTATGCGCCTGAAGATGAAGCGCGTCGCGCATAGCGGCGTCTGGGGCCAGGCAATTGTAGCGGTTGCGGCCAATACGCTCCAAGTGGCGGGCGGGATGACAGTGAACCAATACGCCGGCTACGAGTGCTCGCTCTTGGGTGTCGCGGCTGGCGGGTATATGCCGATCGTCAACTTCACGGTATCGTCCAATACAGCGACGACCCTGACGGTTTCACCCAACCCTGTTACTTATGGCATCCTCGCGGGCGATGCGCTGATTATGCGCAGCACGCCAACGGTCGGCGCGGATTACGTTGAAGATGCGCTGTGGGCCAACTCCGTTAGCGGATCCGGGC
>Ga0181357_1000425_pt1 | contig 15712 bp, 9 predicted proteins | sample Fa13VDMM110DN_FD_130094 | JGI IMG/M metagenome (GOLD analysis project Ga0181357, IMG submission 130094) | Freshwater viral communities from Lake Michigan, USA - Fa13.VD.MM110.D.N | ecosystem: Environmental > Aquatic > Freshwater > Lake | place: USA: Michigan | collected 2013-09-24 | reverse complement strand
TTCGCAGCGATCTTTTTGGGTTGCGCTACAAACTGTTTCCCCGCAGCTTTGCCAGCGCGTTTCGCACGCGTTGTTGCAGCATACTCAGCAGGGCTAAGACTTTTAATTGCAGACTCAGGTAGATACCTTTCGCCCGTGTCAGAAGATTTTTTACCACTTTTGGTTCTCCAATTTTGACTGGTCCAGTCTTTGAGGGATTTTTGGGGGGCTTTCATGACGAGTAGCCTCCGCCAGCAGCCTTGTACTTCTTGGCCACAAGCTGCGCCTTGCGAGCGCTCCACTGTCCTGCACCAGTGCCTTGGGTTGCAGCAGCTTTCACTTGCGACACGATCCGCTTACGCAGCTCGGGCTTGGTGTAGTTGCCAGCGGCGTTAACCGTGGACTTAGACTTAGTTGCCATGTCAGCACTTCCATGCACGCAACGATTTGTTGATGCGGCTGTTGGGGTCTTTGGCTGTCTTGGCGCTGGTTAGCTTTTCTTTCATACCCTCCATGCGGGCGCAGAACGAGTCGCGTCGTGGGCCACCCTCGGGTTGAGGAGCCTTAAGCCCGGGCTTGCCGGGATTCGCCTTGTTGTAGGACGCACGCCCCTTGGCGTTGAGCCCGCCCTTTTCGGACTTGCCCTCCTTGCGTTGCCATGCAGGTGACTTTGCCATTACTCTTGCTCCTCGGTTTTACCGCCGCGTACTTTGGCGATGCGTTCTTCCATACGTTTGACAAGCTCTTCTTCGCGTGCAAAGAATTCATCCCAGTCAGGAGTTTCCAGCCGCTCCATCTTACGCTTAAGTTTGCCAATCTCGGTTTTGTACTCGCGCTCGATGGCAGCAGCTGCTCGGTCCTGCTGATCGAGTGACCCCTGCACGTTGAAGTCATAGAACCGCATACCAGCTGTGCGAGCCATGTACAAGCTGCTGTAGTTCTCACTGCGACCCTCTATGGCTGTGAACGCGTCTTGAGCCTTTGCGAGCTCGCGTGCATTCAAGAACGGCAAGTTGGGTGCAAACAGACTCTGCCCATAGGCCAATCGGTCGCTAAGTTTTTCCCAGTCGTCGGCTGTTGGAGGGGACAAAGATTTGCCGGTGTATGGGTCAACGCCGCCAATCAAGGAAATGGCAGATGAGATGAACGGGCCACCGGGTGTTACAAACGACGGCCACCAGCTCAGACCCAAGAATGCGTTGGGGATGCGATCACCGAAGCTGCTTGGCGTGATGTACTTGCCGATGTCGTAGTACACAGGATTTTCAGAGTCACCCATGAACGGCACACGGATGTGCGTGTGTGGCCCAAGGCCAAACAACATCCGACTGCGAGCCCACTCTGGGCCAGACTCGCGCAACTCATCGTCGTCGTCACCAGTCATTGCTTGCGTAATGCCGTCAAGAATCCAAAGGCCAGCATACAGGTTGACCAGCTTCCATGGCTTGTGCACAGCGATATTGCCGATCATCTTTGCTGCAGCGTATGGCCACGAGATGAACGGGAACGCAGTTTGACGCATGATGCGGATGGCTTTGGAGTCAATGTCGTAGTCCAAGAAAGCAAAGCGTGCATGGTCACCAGCGCGACGGTAGGCTTCCGCGTCGATAGGTTTGCCAGCCTGCGACTGTTGGCCAAGGTTGTTGAGCATTGAGGCAACACGGAATATGTTGTCCTGCATCGAGTACCAGTCGCCGAGAAGTTGGTCTGCACGCTCTGCAGCGTCAGCGCCTTTGCCAGCGTACTTCTTGATGGTCTCGATACGGTCTTTCTCTATCTTGGCGAACTGCATGATTCGCTCTGCAACGCCCTGCTCTGTGTCGCCAATGGTGCTGCGCATAGAGTCGTAAATCGACTGCTTCAGTTCAGTAGACGAGAAGTCGCCAAGCAAGGCGTTTGTCTTCATGATCTCCAGCATCAACTGTTGCTGTTCGCGTGTCAACGAGATACCGAGCTTCGAGGCCATGGCAGGTGGCAACATGTAGCCAACATACAGCTTGGTGGCGTAACCAATCGTGGGCAGTGGAATGTCATCCAGCATGGCCATCGTAAAGTTGGACGCGACGTTGGTGCCCCATGTTGCAGGGTTGTAGATCGTCTTGGCCTTCTTGAACCAACGCATGGTGCCGTTGTACATGGAAGAGTTAACCAGCGGCCTGCGGTCGCTCATGTCTTCGATGGCGCTCCACACAGACCCGTTGACGATCTTGCCAGCCAGTGCGCCGTAGGTTGGAGTGGGGGGAAGTTGCACCCACTGGTTGCGGTTGCGGAACAGACCCTTGACACGCTCGGACTTGGCTTCGCTATCAGACAACTTCACGACTTGGTTTTGCTTGACGCGGGTTGTCCACGACGCAGCTTCAGTGTTAGGCACAAACTTGTCACCCTTGTACTCACCGTTGAGCATGGCGTTCAGATCGTCGAGCGTGTCGAAAGAAACAGCGTTGGGAGTCTTTGCTTCGTACGCAACAAGGGCTTCGGTGAGACGGTTGGCCGAGTAACTGTTGGCCAGAATAGCCATCGTGTTTTGCAAGGCATGGCCGAGGTCACGACCTTTCTTAACCAGCAAAGCCTGCTTGGCATCGAGACGAGCAGTAAACTTGAAGCCGCCCTTGTCCTTCTCTTGCACGTCCCACAGGTAGTTGCGGTCAGGGATGAGTCGTACACCCTCATCATTCACCACAGGCTTGCCGTCTGTTGTCACTAGCGCGGACGAGATAAACTCATCAGGCATCAGTTCCGCCAAAATTTGCGAGGCTTCAGCGGTTGTCCTTGTGTTGTTCAGTCGCTTCTCCAGCGCAGGCGTAAGCAGATACATGCCGACAAACTTGTCATCCAGAATCGTATCGCCATTGGCGTCGGTACGGAACGTGATGGCATCTTCGTTGACTTCGTTTTTAGTGCGCGAAGAAATGAGTTGGCTGATGTTGCGCACACCAAACGAGGCGCTGGCAAGCTGATCCACGCTTTCAGCAAACGCAAGACCTTGAGAGAACTTGACGCCGCCTGTCCAGCGGCCACCGGGCTGTTCTGTGCCAGCGTAAGCATCGCGCTGCTTTGGATCGCGCAGGGCACGTGCGTATTCCCACCACTTGGTGATGGTCGCATCTGCGAGGTCTTTCATCTGCGCGTCGTTGTTGGGGAACACAGGCACTGGACCTTGCTTGCGCAGGTTTGCCAGTTTGGCATCCATGTACTCCAGCACAGCGACAGACTCTTGCGGTGGCAGACTGGTGAAGTACTGTGCGATCTGGTTGTAGATCATTGAGCCGCCACGCTTGTCGTCTTTGGCACGGACCAGCGCATCGCGCACGCCAGACTGCTGACCGAATTGCGAGTTGATCCACGATGCAACCTTGGCTGCACCAGTGTGGTTTTTCTGGATGTACTCAGAAACTTTCTGCGAAGCGCCTTCAGCCATGCCGGGTACTTTGGCCCAGCCGAACATGTCGAAGATGAACTTTAACGAGATTTGCTTAGGCAGCAGTGTGGTGCTGAGTTTCTTGTACTGCTCAGCCGACAGTGGGTTCTGGAACTGCTGGTTGATCGCGTCAGCTTCTTTGCTTGGCAACGCAGTGCCGGGAACAACGGGAGTGTCGCCAGACTGGATAGCGGCTTCAAGTACATTGCCGGATTGTGCAGCTTCGCCGTATTTAGCGCCCGCTTGCTCCCGGCTCACAGGGAATGGAATTGAGAACGACTCAAAAGCAGCGCCCGATTGAGCGACCAGCCTGTTCGGCCACTTCTCCACATAGTCAAATTTTTCAGGGTCCGCCTGTTCGCTCCAGCGAATATTTTCAGAGTGCAGTACGACAGGCATAGTTTTATAGCCTGCTTCCTTCAGAGCCCGGGCGCGGTGGCGACCCTCGTGGCCGCTTACTTTACCGTCTTCGTCAACAGACAAATAGGGTAAGCTACTGAACTGCCCGCCACGGCTAAGTATGTTGCGAGTAGCTTCAAGTTTGGGTTCAGTCCGACCAAATTTTGCTAGCGCCAAAAAGTCGTCGATATTCATATCAATGAGCTTTTTGCGGTCTTTGTACTGCTGCTCGCGCAGTTTGTTAATCTCTTCCGGGTTGAAGCGACTTTCTGCATCAGCCGTCACAGCGGCTTCCAGCGCGTTGCCAACAGGCTTGCCTTTTTTGAGCCCTCGCTGCCCAGCGGCTTCAAGCAACTTGAACGTGTTGGCGATGACGTCGGAGGCTACCGTAGGCTTGACACCGAGCATCTTCTGCACAGCTGTCAGGATAGACTGCCACACGTTGCTGGCCGCGTCGAAGAACGACTTCGGTGTCTCGGTGCTCTCCATAGCTTCCAGTGCGCGACGGAAGTCGTTAAGGGTATTCCCGTAGGACACCAGTTCGAGGACGGCGTCGATCTCTTTCTTACCCTTCACCAGTTCCTTGAGCAAATCCTGCACGCGCTTGGCGTCTGGGTTCAGTGGGCCTTTAAAGCTGACGACCTTCTTCAATGCGGCTTTGAGCGCACGCACCTCTGGCGCATCGGGGTTCTTATACACATACCACTGCAAGGCGGAGTGCAGGGCTTCGTGCAGGGTTACAGCGGCAGAAGCGTCGCGCTGGATGTACACAGTGTTTGTCTTGGGGTCGAACCGTGGCTTGCCCTCAGTGATGAACACCAGCTTAGGCTGCTCTTGATACGCCATAGACTCAAACACAGCCTTGGCAATCGTTCGCTCAAATGGCGTGCCATGCGTCTGGATGTAGTTCATCACACCCAAAAGACCATCGGACGATTCCCCACCAAACGTAGCGGCGTAACCCCTAGCTGCCTTCTCCAAAGGGGTAGCCCCTTCACCAGCAGCTGTTGCTTCTGCCGAGTTACGGATCGCTGTCTGGCGCACGAACATAACATCAGATGTACCTTGGAACATGTTGGCTTTGGCTGCGTTCCAACCTTGCGACAGCATGGTGTCGAGTTTTCTATAGGCCCGATCGGTCGCGTCTTCGCCCTTTTGGCCAAAGTCTTTGTTCATGCCAGTGTCGTTGACTTGCATGTGCAACTTCTGCTGCACCATGTCTTTGACCATCTTGACGATAGCTTCGACATCCTTGCCGTTGCCGCCCACAGCAGCGCCCAATTCGCTCAGCGCGGCGCGTGTTTCGTTCAAGAGCTCCGTCGTTTTTTCAACACGAGGGCCAGTCTTGGCTTTAATCTGCCCACGCTGTTGCGCCGGAGTTTGGCCAGCTAGATTGGTGGGCTTATAAACTACATTGCCGTCTTCGTCTCTGAGTGCCTTGCCGTCTTCGCCCTTTACGGGTGCTTCGAGTTGTAGGCCGCGCAGCATGTTGCCGCCAGCGTTGCCGAACTTGTGGTAAGCCTTGGCGAATGCGCGAACTGCGTCAGCAATGCGCTGCTCTTTGGCTCCAATGCCTTCCACAGTTGCGGAAGGGTTCAGCAGGGCGTCACGGATGTCACGCAAAGATTTAATGTTGAGCGAAGTCTTACCCGCCACTGACACTTTGCCTGCGCCCTCGACGCTGGCCTGCAAAGGATTACCGGTCGCCTTGGTTCGGTTCGCAACTTGCAGCGCTGAAGTTAGGCTAGCGTTGTCTTTAGTCTGTTGCTCAGCTGTTTGAGTGCTGGCAATTCTGACGGCGACGGGTGCTTTTTGTCCTTGCGTTTCTGCTTTGACGGCTTTAGAGGCTTGAGTGCCACTGGGTGCTCCGGTAGTTACGGTGGAAGAAACACCCGCTGCAGGTTGTGCAGCGGGCGAAGCGGCGGCAACTGCGCTTGATGCGCCGACAGGAGTAACGGGTTCAGCAGGACGATCCGAGAGCAAACTACTTGGGGCTGGTGCGGGGGCTGGACCGGGACGATCCATGCGAATATTGCTAAACGGCGCAGGCTGCTGTGGCAACAGCGCAGTGCGTTCTACAGGCTGAAACTCTTGAGTCTCAACAGGCTGCATGACGTTGGGGTCCATGATGCGGCGGTAATCCGCAACTGTGCCAGCACCAGCGACCATGCCGGGGAGTTGTTGTGTGCCAGCGCCCGCCTGCTGCGCAGCGATAAACGGCGCTTCTTGGGCAGTCAGGTCTTGTTCCAAGCCGGACACAATAGGACGGGCCAACTCACCAACTTCTTGTGCACGTAGGATTTGATCGCCACGACGACCAACCATACGCTGATATTGCTCACCAACTTGCCCGACGCGCCCAGCGGACTCTTGCTGTTGTTGCATGAGGTCCATGAACTGCTGGCCAGCGCGTTGTGCCGCAAGCGTAGACGACAGAAACTGCGTAGCTTCTGCTTCTGACATTGGGCGACCCGCAGCTGCACGTGCTTCAATCTCTGCGTAGGGGTCGAAGTCGGCAAAGGTGCGTGCGGCGGTAAAAATTGGAGAGGCCGGAGCTTCTTCTGCTGGCGCTTCTACAGCGGGCGTTTCTTGCACCGGGGTTGTATCCGGCTTGGTAAGATCGGTCTCTGCTTGTGGCGTACGCTCCATGCGAGCCAAAGCAATAGGAGCTGTGACGCCAGCACCCATGACACCGCCGAGCAGCGCAGAGCCAGCGACCCCAGCCATGGGGTCAATTGCAGGGTTGTACTCTTGCGCAGCAGAGCGGCCAGAATAAGTGGTTGTGCCTTCTTCCAAGCCTTCTGTAAAAAATTCACCGCCCACTTTGCGACCGACTCCGCGCATGCCGCGAACAGGAGAGACAAGGGCGCTCTCAGCACCAACTACGCCAGATACGGCTCCGATGGCTGCAGGGACAATGCTGGCGCGACGCGCTGCACGTGTGGCCAATTCTTCGTAGATAGCGGCTTCGTCTGTGACGCCAGATTCTATGAGCGCCTGCGCCTGCGGATGCGCCAGTAGCACTTCACGGGGTGTCTTCATCACAAGTTCATAGGCTGAGCCAGCAGCGTCGCCACCAGCGGCTGCGCCGGAAATTACAGAGCCAGTGGTGAGGCCAGCGCGTCGTGCGCCAGCAGCGCCTAGACCCAAGGCTGTGGCAGCAGCCTGTGTTCCACGGATAGGTATGCCAATAGGGCCAAATGAGCCAGCAGCTTGGCCTAGCGTAAGCAAGGGATTCTCGGTCACATAGTCGTAGACTGCGCGTGCCTGTGGACCAAACTCACTAGACTCCAAACCACGGGCAAGGTTGCGCTTCGCAAGCTGCGTAGGCACTGTCTGACGCGCTACACCGGGCTCAATGATGTTCTCTTGAATAGCACGGTTGAAGCGATTGCCGGGAGAAACAAACTCACTGGCACTACCCACAAGGCCAGCGGCGGCATTAGCAGCTTCGATGACCACATCCTGCGCACCACCAAAGAACCCACTGGAGGTATCCTTGGTGATGCCGAACTGGGCAGCCACTTGCTCGTACGGAACGCCAGAGTTTTGCGCCAGCCTTTCGACGATCTGGTTTTCACTAAGTCCCTGTGCGCTGGGAAACCGTTTGCGGATTTCGTCGAAGTTGTACATGCGCTACCTTTGCGTGGTTTACTGCCGGACTAACCCCAACTGTACTGCTCTGGCGCGGTCAGTTGCTGTCAACGGCTCGTTCCGTGCAATTTTAGCCTGCAAATAGCGAGTTGCGGCAGCTTGTGAGCCTACAGCGCTTTCTACGGCGGAAGCGGCTGCAGGGATAGCCGTAGAGGCCATTGACGGCGCACCAGCAGGAGTAACAGCCAGTGGGCGACCGCGTGCGTCTACGTATGGGTTTGGCTCTACCGGAGCGTTTCGTGCTGGTGCAGTCTGTGACTGCACCCCGGTAGCTGACCGTGCAGCGGTAGGAGGAGGGGCAAAGGGATCAGCCCCGCTGCCCAAAAGCGCGTTTATCTGAGCTCTTGCTGCTGCTGGAGTACCCGGTGCCGGAGGTGTACCACGCACAACGTCAAGCGCTGCGTTAAATTTATAAGGTTTTTTAGTATCTGGGTCAATTTCTTTTGACTCAACTATTGCTTTAGCCCGTGCAGTAGCGTCAGCTTCCGACAAGGCGGGGCGATCAGACGGTTTAGCGCTAAGACCAAACAATGTCAGCTTTTCAGGCTCAGTCAGCTTACGACCAAGACTGGCTTCTACGTCAGCTACTTTTTTGGTGAGCCCTTTTTCTCCACCCGCGTTAGCGTAGTAGCTAGCTTTAGCCTTTTCAGAAGCAACGAGAGCGTCAGCTTTCTTCACATCCAAGTCGTACTTGGCCAGCTCAAGAAACCCACCGGGCTTGGCCTTGGCGTCAATAATCATGCCCAACTCACGTTCGTTCTTGGCATCTGCAAATACTGAACGAGTATTGTCGGTATTAACCTGAATGACGCGGAACGGGTTCTTGGGATCACGCTCCAGCTTGAACGAAGTATTCTGCTCGTCAAACCACTCCAGCGCAGGAATCACACCCTTGGCACGAGACTGACGAAAGCCCTCGTCGAACTTCTTGGCCTTTATCGAGATGTCGTTGAGCTCGTTTTGGCTGTAGCTTGCACGCAGTTGAGCAGCGGCCTGCGGCCCTTGGAGCTCTTCGACCAAACCTAAAACGGCTTGAGAACGCAATTCAGGACTTTCAAACTCCTGCTTATTAATATCAGCCAACCTAGCGTCAAGAGCCGCCTGCAAGTTCTGCTTGCGTTGAATCTCCGTAAGTTGAGCAGCAGACAATAGCCCTTGCTGCTGCGCAGCAGCCTGCTGAGTCTCAAATCCTCGTACATTACGGCCTTCTTGTGCAACATTACGGCCTTCTTGTGCAACATCACGGGCTTCACGCGCAATGGCTCGCTGCTGGTCAAACGCACGGGCTTCCAGTGCATCGGCTTGGGCCACGTCACCATACTGGCGATACACACCTGCAAGGCCTTCAGCACGCAGTGGCGCAGCCGCTTGACGAGCTTCTTGGCGAGTTGCAAAGTCTGTAGGGCCGCTAGCCACAGAATAGTCAGGGGCAGTCAGACTTTGGCGGCGGGTAAGTTCCGCAATTGCTTGGTCGTACGCAGCAGCCTGTGCTGGGTCTTGCTCACGCAGACCTTGGAGTTGCTGGATGTTCTCTTGCAAGCCGGGGCCATACGCACCCTCGGTGACGTCGTACCGAGCGGCCTCCTGTGCTAAACCCTTTTTTAGCTGTTCTTCTTCACGGCGTTTAAGGGCACGCTCGACTGCCTGTGAACCAGCCTGAAATCCTGCTGCGAATCCCATGATTAAACCTCCACCATTTCGATGCCGAGACCGGCGTAGTTGACTGCCATGAACCCGTCAGGCATTGTGAAGACCATGTCTGGGTGCGACTCTACAACGTCCTGCGCCATGACACCCATGAAGCGTCGGCCAGAACCGTTGATGTACTCGAACTCATACAGCGGCAGCATAGTGCGCTCATCACGGCCAACCAGCTCAATGTTCTGTTTCAGTCGACGATCAGACAGCAAAGCAATACCTGCACCAGCAACAGAACCTATAACTTCGCCTTGAGCGTTCAAACCTGTGTTGAATTGACTTGTCTGGTTGTTGAGGATGCCACCATACGTCTGGCCTGCCTGACCCATACCTTGTTGATATTGAGAGCCGGGAGCCATGGCTGTGTTCATGCCTGCAGAACCTGCGCTAGTAGCGCCACCGTAAGCAGCAGTCGAAGCGCCTGCAAGGTTGCGGCCCAGACCTGTGACGTCCATACGACGAGCAAAGCCGAGCTGTTCAGCCTGAGTGCGTGCGCCTGTCATAGCGTTGGCACGTTGTGCGGCAAGACCCAGATTGCCCTGAGCCTGCAGCGCCATTGCAGCACCGGAGTTAGGGTTTACCCCACGAGAAGCCATGGCCCGCTGGCCCATCTCCTGCTGAACTCCAAAGGCGCGACCCGCAGCGGCGGCGGCTTGGCCAGCAAGCTGCTCACGATACCCCTCAGTGCTAAACCGCTCAGCGTCTCGGACAAGACCTTGCTCCACCGGGCGGAACGTATTTTTTTGGTAGTCGTAGTAGTCCTGTGCCTGTCGCATCTGCTGCTCTTGTGCAGCCATCTGCTGGCCATAGACTCGTTCAGCCAAAGGCTTCATCTCAGCGTACTGACGCTCAGCAAATGCAAGCTGCCTTTCGCCAAGTTTTTTCATCGGCTCGTAATCTGGTGTTGGTTGCCGTTTACCGCCCATAATTTACTCCTTGCGCAGCCAACGACAGGTGTCAGGCCGCATTACCAAAACGTGCATGTCGGCACCGGGGGCACCGTCTTTCATGACGAACTCTTCCTCGAAACCGAGGTGTTTGTCAAATGCCAGTATTTTAGGCTCATTTGACGGAACCATGCCAGTTAATCTTTTGAGGCCGCAGTGGCGAAAGGCGTAGTCACACACCGCTTGGAACAGCGGAACGATCTGTTTTGTATGCTTGGCGATGGCAATGTGGCACGTTGCGTTGGCCCCGTTGTAGTTGTTGATGACCACGCCAGCCAAGATTTCGTCACCACTCACCACGCCAATAGCGTAGAAACTGCCCCAGTCAGTTCCCTGATCGACCTGCGCGGCAACCCATGCACCGATGCGTTCTTTCTGGTCGTAGACAAGTTCTGCCATTGGATCATTCTACCCGCACATGTAGATGCAGGAAACCAGTTTGACTTCCGTCGGGCTGGCAAAGGTCACGCTTTCCCGTATCTTGGCAACTGTCGAGCTTCGGACAATGTCGTCGATTTGCTTCATACCCTTGCCCGGAGTGGAGCTTGTCACGATCAAGTCGCCAACTGCAAAGTCACCGTTTTCTCCACAGACGTTGATCTGACCTTCGCCGACAGAGTTGATGGCCACGTAGTCGTGCGTGTCTACGATTGGCTGGTAGATAGGATTGAGTTTGTACTCGACGGTATCAACCCACTCTTCGTGTTCCCATTTAGGCACAATGACAGAAATTTGAAGTAGTTTAGGAATTTGCGGACTTATTGCTGCAAATACACCAATAGCGTTTTTCTGGTTTGGACTTGCACTCGGCGTGACTTCTGTGATGGTGTCGGTTACGCCGTCTGTGGCCACGACTACACCGGTATCAACAACAATGTCACCAGCAATAGCGGTGATTGTTTTTAGCATCAGACCATCGTGGCAACCCGTAAATGGAGCAGTGCCGCCAGATACAGTCAACCCATACGTTGGCCCGCCTGCAATAATCCCTCGAACGTCAACGCCGCTAGTATTGGTGGTAAACAATTTACCGCCGTAATGGTCACTGCCATCAAGATAAGCCAGATAGGAGTAAGCCGCAGTGTATGTACTTGGAGCTCCTTCAGAGGTAGATGCTCCTTGTTGACTTTTACGTTGCGTAAATATGCCAAAGTTTGGCCCAGCGACCGATAATCCTGTAACAACATAAGTCGAGCTTATGCTGTCGTAACCGTATGTGTTGGAAAACAAAGCTCCATATGAGGATGTAGAGGCTGTGTTTCCAGCGACACCTACGCTGTTGGTTGCAATCCCTGCCAAACCAGCAGTTCCTGCATTTGAGCTTTTAAAGTAACCAGCAGTAGCAATGCCATATACAGAAGTGCCAAGACCAAAGCCAAACGTAACTCCGCCTTGAGAGGTGGTAGTTCCAGCCAGTAATTTGTCGACCGAGAGCGAGCCGATGCGGGCGTCGTTGATGACACCGGTTCCGATGACTGCGGCGTCCAGCGTTGCAATCTTGGCGTCGATAGAACCCGCCTGAATCCGATCTGCGCTGATAAAGCCAGCAGTGATTTTGCCTGCGCTGAGGTTGGCGATCTTGGCGTCGTCGATTTGCGCGTTGCCAATCTTTGCAGTGGTAATCGTGCCGTTCTTGATAAACGCAGCATCCATGTAGACGCCAGCCGGGACAGATACGCCGTTGATTGTCTGGGGTGAGGAGTTGACAACGAACGGTAGTTGTACTGAAAAAGAAACCCACGCGCTGCCATTCCATGTACGGGTAAGCTCAGAAGATGGCTGATACCAAAGATTACCTGTTGCAGTTGCTGTTGGAGTAGCCTCTTGGTTAAAGTCTACATCTGGCACCACATAAAACAAGTCTGCGCGTACAGCGAACTTGGTGTACGGAGAACTAGGATCAAGGGCAGCACTAGTCAACGTATCTATTAAATACGTCACAGCGGGGCCAGTTACGCCTTGTACACCAGCGACTGCGTTAAACGCACCGACAACTCCCAGCACGTTGATGAATCGAACCCAGTAATATCTGGTTACGCTAGGGCCAACAGAGTCGACAAATATGGCTCCGGGGGTCATACCAACTTTTACAGCAGCGCCCAAATCGTCGGTAGAAGAACCCCATATTTCCGCGTGCGAGTGGCCGTTGTACAGGGGGTCATCCCACGTCACAATGATGTTCTGGATTGCGCCAGAAGCCTGCACGTTTCTAGGCGTACTTGGAGGGCTTACCAAGCCGGGAGGCGGTGTTATGGTGTTGCCGGGTCCAGTGCTGGCAATGCCGCTGCTGACAAGATCATTGACTGTTAACAGCCTGTCTCCGTTGCGTCCGTCAATCGCCTCACGTACTTGGTTGACAAACGCCTTTAGGTCTTGGGGTAGCGACGATACTACGCTTGGTAGTTTAGCCATTGGCCAGCTCCCCCATCGACTGAGCTACGAGTACAGCAAACACCTCGGTGTTGCCTTCGATCTGGAACTCCCAGTCACGACCCGGGGACACCGGCAAACGGAACGGCACACGGCTTGCAACAGTTTGAGTGCGCACCAGCGTGCCATCGACGTAAACCTTGGCTGTCACTGGGTAGGCTTCGGCTTCAACTTGAGCGCAACTAAATCCCATGACTTGCGGCATGGTGAACTTCTTGGACTTCCATGTATACGACATGGCCGCGCCATCAAGCCATATTTTTACTTGGCGGTTTGAGGATGTCGTGTACAGTTTGTCAGCCAGCAAATCGTTGTAACCAGCGGTAGCGTAGATCGTGTGGAGAATAAACTGACCAGACGTCATGTCAAAGATAAAGCCGCCCGTGGTTGTACCGTTGTCATAGAACGCCACATACTTCATGTCGTGGTGATACGCATGGATGGAAGATGGCCGGAATGTCGACTGCCATTGAGCCCGGGTAAAAAACTTATCTGTAAGCACCCTTGAGCCACCAGAGCTAAGCATGACAAGGCCGTCAGGACTTGCGTAGATAACCGCGCCGCCGTGACTGACAATGCTGCGCTTGGATGCACACGATTGCTCCAGATCGGACTTAACGACCACCATGGAGTCTGGGTGACTGCCTTGGATGAAGTACGGTGTTCCGGTTGTCAAAACCGCAAGCGTAGTGTCCATGCGGCCAAGGCCCACCACTGGGAAATCCATAGTCTGGTTGTACCCAACAGGCCATGCGTGCGGGTGGTATGGGTCGCAGAAGTAGACGTCACGTCCAGTGAACCCAGCCATGATGCCGTTAGGCAAGTTGATTAAGCCACGCAGCGTGTCAGGTGGTGTAAGCCATGTCAGACTTGGCAGTTCTTCGCCAAGGCTTTCGGCCTTCACGGCGTCGGTAAATGAGGTTTGGGAGAGCGGCAGCTCAGTCACAAACAGGTATATGCCAGCTACAGCACGATATATCCGCCAGTGTGTTGCCAAGTATCCAGTAGGGACCGACCCACGCCCCGAGATGGCCACTGTCTGCTCTACGCGCACATCTACGGAATCTGATGCTGGAGCGGGCGCGGACTCAAACTCAAAGCCAGCTTCTTTGTTGACCCATGTAAATGTATACACGCGGGTCTCAGGAATTGCTGCAACGTCCGTGACGCCTGACGCGTTGATTGAGGAGTACTGTATGGTGGTTGGGTAATCCCCGCCGCGCAGGCGGATGGATGCAGAAGTTCCGATAGCCGTTGTAGACACAATTGCAAAAGGGGCTATCGAACCAAAAATTTCAACACTGCCACCATAGCCACTGATGACGGCCAAGTTGTTTACCGTGTACACGTTAGGCACAGCGATAAAGTTTTCAACGCCGTTAATAAGTACAGACAAGTATCGGTTCTCTACGCTGTCGACGTTGGCTTGCGTCACGAAAACTTTGCCCGGAGCTGGTGATTCCGAACCGAAAGAATATATGCCAGCTACTTCTATACCTCCCCTGTATCTGTTGTATCCAATTGAACCGGAAGCCCCACTTGCCGCAGAGCCGGGTGTAACAACTACGCAGGAACCATACGCAGTAGCAACAAGTTGTCCAGACATGCGATCGGTTAAAAACGTGGCTAAACCAGTGGCTGTTAATGTCCCTGTTGTAGATTCATTAACGTATAAAACGCCACTACCACCTAACGCAATGACGTCGCCAGAAATAATAGAGCCAATTTCAGAATCGTTTATGATTATAAGAGGCGATGTGGTAGCAGTGCCAGTACCTTGCACGTCAAGGCCAGAGTAGGTGAACGTGCCGCTTGTGTTTGGCGTAGTACCTGTGCGGAACCGCACATAGAGCTTAGCGGTATCACCAGTTGCGTCGCTGGTAACTTTGACTCCAGTATCTTGAACCACAGCCGCAATACCTGTAGCAGCGTTCATCGCAGAGGCAACAGAGCTGGCAGTAATTGGGTTGGTCAGGGTAACAGTTGTGTAGTCGCCGTCGGCAGTGCCTACGATGCTAAATTGAACGCCATATGTCGTAGTCAACAGCCCGATCATTGTGGCCGTCAAGATTACTTCGGCAGCAGAAGTCGTAGGCGTAAACGTCGAAGGGCTGACAGTCAACGCTTGTGTGGGAGCGGCTTGGCCTAGAAGACGCGACGTGAACGGGTAATTAGCGCCTGCCAGCGCGATCTGTGCGTACGTGGCCTTGGGAGCACCGTCACCCGTGTAAAACGTCCACTCGGAGGTATCACCAGATACTTGGCTGCGGCACACGTCAACGTCAGAAGTCCAGTGAAACCAGTACTGCGAGTCAGACACTGAGTCTTGGCCAAACCGGTAGATAGTCTGAGGAACACCTGTCTTGGTCAGCGTGTGTACAGCAGCACCTACGTTTGACAGCGGCTGCAAAGAACCGTTGAACACCGAAGCGTTAAGCGCGGTTTGAGCACCAGAGTCCGGCAAATAGCGCGGCGGCGTCTTGGGCGAAATGCCACCAAAAGACTTGATCGGGATAACGGCCATGGTAATTTCCTCACTAGCCTTGATTGTACCCAGTCAGGACAAAAACAGTGCGATTTCAGCTTCTCGGCGTTTGACCAGCCCGGGGAGAACCTTGCCGCCGCCCTTGGTCCAAGCCCTGAAAGCCTCGGCTGCACCGTCCCAGTCGCTTCGGTTTGCCTTCATGCGGATGGTTGACTTTTGCAGATTGCCCAGTCCGAAGTTGAAACTTATAGAGACCAAAGCGTCAAAGCTGCCTTGACGCCCAACCACACTGGGAACAAGACGAAGAACACCCCGTTCAAAAGTTCCGACATCAACTCGGAATAGTTCGTCGATCTCCGTTTTAGTCCAGACACGGTTGTCCTCCGGTTTCAGTGGGTACTCGCTGCGAATCATCGGGATGTCGTCTTTGGTCTTGCCGGGTGGCCGAACCATCGGGAGCCTGATCTGCTCTTGGTACAGGACATGGCCGTAGCCAATCGTCCAGATGTGCGCTGGGCAAAGGTAGGGGCGAGAGCGAAAGCCCTCGTATCTGTGCATCAGGTTTTCACCTGCCTTGCTCAGTTTCACTTCTTGCTCCACTGACGAGAACCGAACCAAAACCCAATGATGCCGCCCAACATGGCCATCTCGTCAGCGCTGAAGATCAGGTCCGAATAGCGGATGATGTCGTCAATGCTG
>Ga0181357_1000422_pt1 | contig 15765 bp, 17 predicted proteins | sample Fa13VDMM110DN_FD_130094 | JGI IMG/M metagenome (GOLD analysis project Ga0181357, IMG submission 130094) | Freshwater viral communities from Lake Michigan, USA - Fa13.VD.MM110.D.N | ecosystem: Environmental > Aquatic > Freshwater > Lake | place: USA: Michigan | collected 2013-09-24 | reverse complement strand
GTCTGGCACCGTTTTGAGTTTCACTGGTGCGGCTTACCTGACTAGAACGCTAAGCGGAACCCTCACATACACCGCATCAAATACCGCCGTTGGGAGATCCATTGCGGTATTTGTGACCCAACCTGCGGCAGCAGCCCACACCGTTGCGTGGCCCGCTACTGTGACTTGGGCTGTTGGCGTCCCACCCACTGTGCCCGCCAGCACAACCACCAAGGTCATTCTGACTGTTACGGGCATCAGTCCCAACACTTTCTCCGGTTCCTATGTTGAGAACGCAACAATACCGTCAAGCTCAACTTCTGCCGAGCTGATCACCACCATCAACAATTCGGCTGCCTCCAATGTGTTGTTCACTGCCGCCGCCAGCGGGCTCAGCACTGGTGCGGTTTCTGCACAGAGCACCTTTCAAATTGGAAACTCCGCAATCACTCAACTCGTAAGCAAGGGTTGGACCATCGACTTTGGCGCATAATAATCTTATGAAATTCCTCAATCTCACCGTCCCCGAAAGCTCCGCCACCTACACAAAAAGCGGAAAGTTCTTCCGCATCGTGGACGTGGCAAAAGTTTACACGCAAGAGCCCGGCATCGAAGCTGAATCGGAGTCGGCTCTGGTGCAGTCTCTTGGTCTTGAACCCTACACCCCTGCTCCACCGGAAGCTATGCCCGCGCCGAAAGCGCCATCGGTCATCGCCAACTGGCGGGCCAAGGCGGTGCTGTCCCTTGAGGGCCTTCTTCCTGCCGTAGAGGCCGCGATCAATGCGTTGCCAGACCCCGACAAAACCGTGGCGTTGGCCGCATGGAATGGTGGCGCAGATCTGAATCGTTCCGGTCCTACTGTCACTGCCGCTATTGCCGCGCTGAAACTGACGAAGAAGCAAGTGGACGATTTGTTCATCCAAGCGGCCGCCCTGAAAGTCTGATCATGCATGGCTAATACAGCCTCCAAACTACCATGTATATTCCAATCGAACCAATCCTCGGTTTCACCTGTGCCACCTTGTCCACCTTCGTTTTGTGGCTGGCGCAAACCGAGATGGCCATTCCCGAGCCAGCAAAAAAATGGATCGAAACTGGCGGGACAGTTGGCCTAATCGGCGGATTGTCTTTCGGATGCGCTACGCTTTGGAAAGCAAACCAAGTTCAGAAGAAAGAAATGGCCGAACTCAACAAAGAGATTCGATCCGACTGGAAAGCCCAGAATGAACGACTGATTGCAACTCTGGAAAAACTAGAAAAGTGAATCAGTTTCCCGACAAGCACTGCCATGAAAACAATCGCCACCATCTGCCTAGCCATTGCCCTGTCCGGATGCGGAACCCCTGTTGCCGTCCGCGTCCCCGGCCAATACGGAACTTACGGCTACTCTTCAAAAGCTGGAATTTCCATTGATCTCAACCGTGCATTCAAATGACCGAAAACGAAATCATCGAAATGCAGAAACGGATCGGCGCAGAACCTGACGGGTTCTGGGGCCCGGCATCCATTTCCGCCTGTAAGAAACATCTCCGCGCTCTCATGCCCGCGATCAACCCGTGGCCAACGACGGACCAAGAAAGCCTGACTCGCTTCTACGGTGCCGCCGGGGATGAGTCCCAGCTCATCAATCTAAACGTCGAGGGTCTTGGCTTGTTGTATGCAGGAAAGCCAGTTCGCACTGTTCGTTGTCACGACAAAGTAAGCGGTTCACTTTACCGGATCTTGTCCTCAATCAGCAAAGGACCACACGCCTCACTTCTAAAGAAGTATGAGGGTGTCTACGCCAATCGTCCTATGCGTGGAGGTGCAAAGCCATCATTGCACGCACGAGGCGCAGCGATTGACCTAGCGGCAGATACAAATGGCAACCATGTCTCATGGCCTGCAAAAGCAACCATGCCTCTAGAAGTTATGGAGGAGTTTTCTAAAGAAGGTTGGGTTTCCGCAGGTGCTTTTTGGGGACGCGATGGAATGCATTACGAAGCTACAAAGTAAGGTTGACGGCCCAATCAATTAAGTCCACTTTGAGCTATGGCCTTATCGGATATGCCCCCGTCGATCACTCGAATTGTTGAGGTCCTTGACCCCAGCGGGGCATTCTACGTTGTGTATGTGCGCCTACCGGTGCATTTGGCGTCTCGTTTTCCCGACAGTCCATGGGGCACCGCGATTGAGGACATCGGCTTGGCTACGAAGGACACGGTCAAATTCGCCGGATATGTTCTGGTGGATGTGGAGCCTGTTAGCGGCGGAGCGGGGGACACATCCGATCTGCTCTGGGTATTCCAGAAGTTGAGCGGACCCACATGGACCACCTCCTCCCTCGGGCAGGAAAGTTTGGTGCCACCCCGCTACAAGCGGCTCGTCACGACGACCCAGACGAAGCAGGAAGTGACTCCCGCCACCACGCCGAGCACCCTCACCGGAAATCTGGCTTCTTCGGTGGTTCAGCAGAATGAGAACACGGGCAAGGCTACCAAGATCAACACCTCAGAGACTATTGAGAATAACGCCAATCCTCTTATTGGTGAGCTGACCGATACTTACGGAGTGAACACCACGGAAGAATCCTTGGTGGAAGAGGGCACTGGGGTTGACTATGGTTACGGTTTGAAATCGGGCAGAGTGACTCCTTTGGGGAATGGCAAGAGCTCGATGGAGCTTGAGTATTACCCCGCAGAGGAAGAGAGCGGCATCATCTACACTCTGACTGGCCGGGAGGTGGATGAACAAACCGGAGCTGTGGTTCGAGTCCAGAAATCTTTAGTGAACGCGGAACAGGCTTTTGCTTTGGCCGAGGCCGCCGATGGGTTTGCGGAGCTTCAACCAGTTGACAAGTGGCACAGTATTATGATTGTGTCCAAAATCACTACGGCTCCCGAAGACCGAACGTGGACAGAGACAGGGAACGTCAACCTACCCAACAGGATCTCCGAAATTGGAGTGATTTGGGACTCGGACTTCTCGTTGGACGAAGGGACCGCCGGAGTGGATAATCAGGAAACTGTTATTGTCGAGGAACTTGCGTGGTCGGCGAACGCGGAATCCGCCGTATCGGGCTCGGTGTCTGGGAGTCCTTACCAGATTGCTCAAGCGGGATTCAGCGGGAGTTTGCAAATCACGGTGGAGCAGACATTTCATGTAGGCCCCCCGGAGGATACCATCGAGGCTCATTTGTTCTACCCGGTATATGCTACGCTAACTATTTTTGGGAAACAGGCTTCCAATCAAGCAAGAGGATCGGCTTCGGGCAAAGGGGACCTTCAGGTCTTGAGCGGTGTCAACTACCGGTCCGCTTTTGATTCCAAGATGTCAATCACCCAGCTCGGTCCTTTTGAGCACACCGGGTTGTCCTTGGTGCAACAGGGGGATTCCCCCATTATTGATGTATCGGCCTCGGCCGCAGCGGGAACAACTCCGGGACCCGAGCCTTATCCGTCAGTGATTGCTTCGCTGGAACTCGAAGGATCGGCTACCCTGTCCCTCCCAGTTAGCTCCATTCCTTTGGAACCCGGGGACTCATACATCATATCAGTAGGAGTATCCCACTGGAAATACCAGTATTGGGTGCGAGAAGTTAGAACTGCTACCATTCCTTTTGTATAATGAGTGACGAAATTTCAATGGCTGAAAAGCTGAATATGGTCCGCACGGCCCTGCCACAGGGTCTCTCGGCTGGATCTGCTAGGGCGACGGTCAACTCTGGATACACCTCTCCGCAGGGTGCCATTTTCCGAGAGCCCCTGAGAGCGGATACAACAATGCAACAAGGGAACTTCAACGGGCCCGATCCTTTTCAGGATTCCGGAACGTCGCAGACTTCCGAGGGAGTGGAGCCCCCGTTCTGGCCCACACTGCGCACCAGTAACGGAGGTGCTACTTTCTTCTTTACCATTACGGACGGGTTTGTTGTTGATCATCGTGGTGGTAATGGGAATAACGGCACCAGTGCGGTGGCTGCTCCCTATTATCCAAGCGGCATCAGCCTCGTCTTTAGCGGGGACAGAACCGAAGTGGCGATCACCCCCGGACAGCAGATTTCCATCAAAGTCGTGATCTTACCGGACGGCGATGTGAGTACCGTTTCAATGGTGGTGGAAGCTGAAGACGCCAATTCATTTAATCCAGATCCAACCGCATCAGTGGGCGTCGGAATAGACGGAGAATTTCACTACAAGATTGCAGTGCTTAGGCCCGCAGTTGGGAATGTTCCGGCGTATCTTAATTACTACCTTGCCGGAAGCCACATCTACTTGCGGCACCGTGGACACAATTTAGACCAGCGTGTTTACAATGTTAATTTTAGCTCCTGCACCGGGCTTTTCACGTCCGGTACAAATCATTATCTGTGTTGGCGCAATGGGGACTACGTTGGGAAATTCCTCAGCACCGACACACTGCCCACTTACACTGGGGCTCTCGATGCTAGTAGTGTCACGCATCTAACCTTCACCTAATGCAATCTAAACCGTTCTCGGCCCTTCACGGACTAGGCTCCCGCGTCCGGCTTATTGCCCTCGCCATCGCCAGCGATCCAAAACCAAAGATTGATTGGGCCATCGGCCCTGAATGCCCGTGTGGGCACCGCGTGGTTTTTCCCGATGGATTGCCGGGTGTGACGTTCACTGAGTCGCGCATCGGAAATCGCATTGGGTTTCTTTGGCGTGCTCCAGTGGACGAGGACGCCTTGCCCGAAGCCGTGAGTCGAATCTTTACCGCAATGCAACACCCTGCTACGCCCCGTCACGAGCTGGGCGTCGTCTTTCGCGGGCTGTACTGGGACGCCGGATCACTTGAAGACACCGCTGAGGAAATCCATGATGCCCTTGCCGAAACGGACGGACCCGTTCCGACGCTTTGCGATTCCATGCGATCTGAGGTTTGCGCCTTGATCGGGCCAAGGGCAATCCCCCAAACGTCCCGACCGATGACCACCGACCTTGACCGGACAGAATCCGACGCCCGCCCTTATTTAACGGAGTGGTGGCGGTTGCTCCAATGCCATCGAATCGTAACGAACTGCGACCGATCAAGCATCCTCTGGCCCCATCGTTGGCTCCACGTTTAATCCGCCGGAACCCGAATTTGTTTAGCGATTGACCTTCCCGAGAAAACCGACTATTAGTAAAACACCACCAACCAAATACGACCATGGCTTACACCACCTACGACACCCCCGCCGAGTTCTTCAACATCTCTCCCACGGCTACCGGATATTCGATTGCCTCGGCGGCCATCACCCTTGGGTGTTCCGACCACGCCACGGCGGGCAATCGCTTCATCACCAACTTGACCGCTGCGCAAGCCGCACTGACAACGGGCTCAACAGCTCAAGTGATCTATGGTCTGGTGGATTCCCTTTACAAACGCTTCAAGAGCATCGCCACAGCGGACCGTCCCGTTTCCTTCAGACTGCGCAGGGCGGGCCGGACCGACGAGGCCACCGATGAGATCATTTACACCTACACGATCACCATGCGCGTCAGTACCGCTACCGCTACCGCAAACGTGGCAACCAACACCTAATTCATGTCCGCCCTAACCCTTACCCAGATTGAGTCCGCTCTCGGGATCTACTCCCCCACGGACGGGTCCTTCCTGCCCCGTATCAATCAGACCCTGTCGCGTCTCTATAACATGGGGACCTATCGGGATCTTACAGTGCAATTCAGCCTGCCCGTGGTGGGGGGCACAATCTACCTCCCCAAGGAGGCAGATGCCGTGCTCCACACTATCATCGACGGGTTCCCCGCCGCTGTGCGTTCGCTGTGGCACGACTTCAAGAGTGTGGGAACCAACAGAAACGATCTCGTATTTGGGTTGGTGGATTCCGGGTTCGGCCCCGTGTTCCGGGATGTGACAGCGGCGATCACTACCCTGTCCCTGACTCCGGCAACCGAATCGGCAACCCGAACTGCTTTCTCGAACGGGGGTGCAGAGATTGAGGTGGTGATCACCGCCTCCGATGGGACCAGTCTATACCGGGTCTCGACCGAAGATGGGACTTTTGTGTCCCCCGTATTCACGTTTGCGGTCCCGGTCCTTTACTTCGACACTATCCGGTTTAAGGGGTTGACCGATAGTTTTGACCTTCGCACCACTATTGGAGATCCCGACACAACCATTGCCACGGTGGGGCCCGGCTCTGGAGTGACCCGCTATCGCCGCTTCCGCACACCCAATGTGGAAGATGGAAAGGTGGTCCATGTTCTGTGCAAGCGGGCGTTCATTCCTCTGGTCAATGGAACGGACATCACCTACATCGGAAATATCAACGCCATCAAGAATGGTCTGTTGGCCACCTTAGCGGAGGACGCTAATGATTTGGAACGTGCAGCTATTTTCTGGAACAACTGTTTCCAGTTAATGGAACAGGAGGCTTCCTCAACCCGAGGAGCTGCCCAACCCCGCCTCACCATTGACCCGCACGGGCTCGAAGGGCAGATGGGGATCAGAGGAATGATGTGACGTTTGGCCCCAAACCCAATAAGCTCTACGATATTTATTACATCCCATAAAACCATGAGTAAATCAAAATCAAAGGTCAATTCGGCCGGTAATTACACCAAGCCTACAATGCGAAAAACCTTGTTCAACAATATCAAGGCCGGAACCAAAGGTGGTGATCCGGGGGAATGGAGCGCCAGAAAAGCACAGCTTCTTGCTTCACAATATAAGGCCAAGGGGGGTGGTTACACCTCATGAAAAATCCCCAAGAATCCCTTAAGAAATGGACGGACCAGAAATGGCGCACATCCGACGGCTCACCTAGCGGGGGGACAAAACGCTACCTACCTGACAAGGCATGGGGCGCTCTTTCGTCGAGTGAGAAGAGCGCCACTAATCAGGCCAAGGCAAGAGGTAACGCTCAGGGCAAACAGTTCGTTGCCCAACCAAAAAGCATTGCCAAAAAAACATCCGGCTTCCGATGAAGCCGGATGTTTTATGTACATAAGTTAGAAGTCCTCTCCTTTGTCGATGTCAAACTCCGGTGAGATGTCGATTTCCCACACCTTGCCACCTCCGTGGCCCTTGCTGCGCACCGGACGGACGGCCTTATTATGGGCGCAGACTTCTTCAAGCGCCGTCATCCCGCGCCGGACAAACTCAAGGTTGGTGCTCGACCCCACACTGCGTCCGCCGTTGCACTCGTGAATCACGGCTTGGAACTCAGTGAGAGTCCCTCTCCATTTTGGTTCTGTGATGTTGCCCCGCACCCTCTTGGCGAAGAACTCCACCATCTCGGCGATAGAGGACCTGCTTGAGTTGTCGTAGGCGGCGGCCTCAATGAAGGAGTCCACATAGGTTTTGACACCAAAACGGTTAGTGTCCGTCACCCTGTCGGGGGCCTTCCAGTCCAGAAGCCACCGCAGGAAATGGGGCAGCTCCCGGTTGATGATGCCCTCGACTTGCTGGTTGCTTCCGAACTTTGGCTTGTGCCCCTCGTTCACCCGCAGCGCAATGATCTTGTCACGGTTGGACGCATCCAGCGATGGCAGCGCGGCCAGTGATTGGGAGTCAAGGTTCAGGGACATGATGGTCCGGCCAGCCCAAGGGATGGTGATGTTGTCCTGATACTTCGCCATGTAGTCGATCTTGGGATTGGCCACCGCCCGCTTGGTGAGCTCGACGAACTTGCGGTGGTCGGCGTAGGTGGTAGAGGCAATCTGGTCATCCACTGTCCAGAGGGCCGCGCCGGACAATTCCTTGTTGAAGGAAGTGGAACCGGAGAGATAGGCACTGGCATCGGCAAAGCCACCCACCGCGCCACCCACTATCTTGTTTGACACCAAAGTTTTACCGCGACCGGTAGGGCCAAGCAGGATGAGTAGCTGTCCTTGGTCCAGACGATGCGCTAGAACTGCCGCGTAGAGCCGCTGAAACCACGCATAGAAGAACGAAAGAGTCTCCTGCCCATCTGTGTCCAACGCGAACATCGGAGTAAGAAAGGCTTCAATCCACGGCCAGTGGATTGGGTCCCCGTCCGCTTCAGGCTTTGTTGGGACCGCCCGACTGTTGTTGAGAATCCGGGAGCCGTTGAAAGACACCACCCGGTCGGCGGAGAATATCACTGGGGCCACCTCGTCCACCCGGCAGTCGTTGGAGATGGTCAGAAGAGCCTGCTCCAGTTCTGACAGGTTCTGGTTCTTCTTCGCCTTGTGGGAGAATCCGGACCGCTTGAGCTCAAGCAGCAGTTGATCCTTAGGGATGTTCATGGGGGATGAATGCAGCAGCTTGTAAAAACTTCGTCCACTAAACCAATACTGATCCAGCAGCGTCCCCATCTTTTTCTGCTCGAAACGCTCCAAGAAGCCGCGCCCAAATATCTCGCGCCAACTCACGAAACCTTTGCCTGCCCTATCTGAATAGCAGACCATTCCATCCTCGCGGACTTGGGCTCCGTCCCGATCCACCCCGTCGTCGATCCAGAACAGGGGGCCCCGAGCGCCTACCTCAAACTCTCCCGGCCAACGGTTGGGGAATCGCTCGGCCAGTTCCTTGCGCAGTTCCTCCATTGAGACGGTGGAATCTCCCGATGAAAGAGGGGTGTCATTCGCCGCCTTGAGTAGGGTCACCCGAAGCTGGGTAGAATCCAATGGATCACCAATTCGTTTCCAGTCGGAACCGAACTCAAAATACTGGCTTGGCTTGAGGCTGGTCCGGTCGAAACCACCCAACAGTTGGCTGGCTTTGAGCAGATCACTCAGGCGTTTGAAGAAGTGCTCGGCCAACTGTGGATGGATTGGCAGCGGTTCCTCAAACTCCCAGATCAGTCTAGCGTAGCCGGATTGAGTTTTGGTGGACCATGTCGGAAGTGGTGCTCCCTGTCCCCGCGTGGTCAGGACATTGACCAATGTGTCGTGGTCTAACGGAGCGTCATAATCGGCAACGAAGCCATGGAGTTTGTTGACCGGGTTGTCTTCACTGATGCGAGCAGCGGGGTTGTCCCCTTCGGCCAGCGAGTAGAAGCAGTGATCGGTGTTGACCTCCGCGCACCATGCTCGGTATTCCGCTTTGGAAACGAAGGTTGGAGCGGCGAAGGTTTGAGAGGCTGGGTCGGTAAAGGACTTTGTTGCCTGTGCTCTGAGATTTTTGAGATAGCGGTAGTTGCTCACTTGGAATAGTAGTTGAGGATTTTTCCTTCAGCAGCGACGGGTAGGTTGGGTGCCCAGTCTGGAGGGGTGTGCATAATGGAAAGCATTTTGGACAGCAGCTCTTCTGCCCGGTCTTCTGGGACTTCACAAACCATTTCGTCGTGAACGTGCATAATGATGGTGATTCCGGCAGCCTCGACCCGGAGCATCATGTCGGAGAACACATCGCGGGCCAATGCCTGCGCATAATTTTCCGACAAATGACCGGGAAAGATTCCCATATCACGCTTCTTCCCGAAGCGGGTCATCTTTGCCAGATACTGGAATCGTTTGGTTTTGACGTTGCGCATCCGACGCAGCACCCCGTATTTCATAGATCGACCGCTGGGTAGGGGAATCTCAAATGGAACCCCGAGGGAGTAGCAGGCGGCGAGGTCCTTATCAAATTGGTTCCAAAACCCAACAGTCTTCTTCATCTTGCTCCGAAACAGATGCACCAAACGCTCGGCCTCGGGCAGGGGGATGTTGTTCTCCCGGGCAAAACGATCTGCCCCCATCTGGAACCCGAGACCCAGAACCAGCATCTTGACCAGCTGACGGCGTTCGGGGAACTTTCGCAGGGGTCCCTCCTCCTCTTTGTGGAGGCCGAGGACAATCCCGAAGGCATGGTAGATGTCATCCGACTGGCGGATGCGTTCCATAGTCTCCACGTCCTCTGCCCCGTAGGCGAGGGTGCGCACCTCAATCTGTGAAAGGTCGGCAACCAGCAGCTTGAAGCCGGGCTTGGCCTCGATCATCGGACGGAAGTTGACTCCGAACATCTCCTCCTTGGGTAGGTTCTGAAGGTTCAGATTCCCCCCAGAGCCACTGAAACGAAGAGTGGGGTTAGCCCCGCAGTAATAGAACCCGCCGTAGTATCGGCCGTCCACGAGCGTGGCCCGGTCAAAGGATTCCAATTTTCTGAGAAGGGAGTTCACACGGCGGAAATCCCTAACCGCCATCGCCCATAGGTGCTGCGACCCATACTCCTCAAACCACTTGTCCGCCTCCTCGTTGTCCTGCGCCCATGATGACGGAGGCTCGATACCATGCTTGCGGCACTCGGCGTTGATTGCGGTGCGGGACAACGGAGTCTTGTCCGCGATCCATGGGATGGTTTGTTCCGCCTCGAACAATTTGGTTTTGATTGTTTCGAGATTGGACCGCAGGAGTTCCTGATTGATGGGCAGCCCACGAATTCCGATCTCCCGGTTCAGGCGGCTGATCTCCCGTTCGTGTTGGGGCCATCTGTACTCCAATTCCTGCCAGAGCTTCAAGCAGAGTTCGGCATCCTTGATAGCATATTCCTTCACCTGCTCTTGGAACTCCGGAGTCATAGACCCCCAGCGTTTGCCCTTCATATCGTTGCGGACAGCCTTACTTACCTCGACGTTTAGTACGTCAGCGGATGCATCCTTGAGTGAGCGTGGCAGGCAGAGGTAGGCACAGAGGTCGGCGGTGCAATGGCACTCGAAGGGAATATCTGGATACCAGCCCCTCTCGACGCCGAAGCGGTAGAGGGCGAAGTCAAAACTTGCGTTGTGCATTACGACCCGTTGGTCGCGGAGCATTTCCCAGTCGAAGGATGCCGGATGCCCGACAAAGGAAAACCCTTCGTCAGAAGCTACTGTTACCAGATAGGCGTCGAAGGAAGGGTGGGCGAAATAAGCCCGGGGGCCTAGTGTCTTAACGGAGCATTCAGGATCATAAAAGGACTCAAAGTCCAAAGCGTAGGTAGTCATTATGTTTTCTTGTTGGTTGGCAGAGACTATTGTCCTCCCCTGCTAGGAGGTGTTGGTGACCGTTCTTAAGGGAGGAACGGACAAGCCCCAATTATATTTTAGTAGCCTTTCATGCCACCCTTACCTTTGCCGCCCTTGACGGGGGGCACCGGTTTTGGTTTTGGTTTCATTGTTTTGCGGGGTTGGGTTGTGGTGGGGGAATTTGAATCCCCGGGCGTCGATACCTTGCAGCAGGCACCTCCACTCTATCTGCGTCAACATTAGACCTATCTCTGTCACACCACATTCCAACCCCCGATCAGGTCGCTCATTCTTACTTTATCCCCTCACCACATGCTGTGACTGATAGCTAGTCAGTGCGCCAAGGTGGATTGAATAGGGCTGGCGGCAGGAAAACCCTTTACCCCAAGTAGGTAATTTTAGAATGCCCTCATTGCGGGGGCTGGAATGTAGTCCCGGATATTACCCGATCCGGGGGCGGGTTTTGGAGTTATTTATTATCGTCCAGTTTCAGATCAAACTGTCCGGAAACGGGAGCCTCTCCATAAATGGCGTTGGTCCCCGCCACCATCGCAGCGTGCAGAGCGACCATCCGGGCGCGTTGCACATATAATCCGGCAATGGTTCCGTCAATTTCTCCGATGCTGTCCTCAACAACTTTGGATTCCTCCCGTAGAAATTCTACGGGATTCATAACTTTTGAAGTGTCCATAATTTCTGGGGTGCTCATATTATTCGCCCTTAAGGTTGGTGTTGACGAACTCCAACACTTCGGCAGGGGTCTCCTCCTTGGTGATGGACAGCGAGGGGGTGAACCAGCTGTATTTGCCCTTGGTCATCAGATCGGAACTGAAAGTCCAGAGACGCGAGCTAATAGGCACTGCGCGGTTGAAGGTTTGGAAGGTGAACAGTCGCTTGTAAGTCAAGCGATAGGCATCCTTCTGCACCGTGATGCGGCCAATCTGATAGTTCTTATCCCCGATAGGGTAGGGGAAGTGCGTATCGTCATCGCCGGGTTGTGGGATAAGCAGGACCAGCTCTGCAAATTCGAGGATCTCATAGTCGCTGTCAGCTGCGAGGGCCTTGGCTTCCGCCTCGGTGTTCGCAATCTTTGGCATGTATTCATCACCGTAGGGCACGTCCTCTTTCCATTTTTTGATGGCTCCGACAACCACCACGTTGAGTTTCTTCCCGGCTTCGAGTAGGACGGAGTCCTTGTCGAGAACAACGGAACCAATAGGCCCTTCGATCTCGCTCATCTTTTGGATGACGTTGAGGCGTGGGATGTCAATATCTCCGTAGCTGGCGGACATGCCTGCGGGAGCCAATGTTAATGCAGTGTTTTCACTCATAATATTTATCTGATTTATCGTTTCGATTTGGTGGAGTTGCTTGCGCTAGGCGGGGACTCCGGCTCCCGTATCCGCCTATGTGACGGGAAATTTGATTCTAAATCCAAGTCCATTGATTGCAAGGACTGTTTTTTTGGTCAGACTTTTTTTGGATTCAAGGGTTTTCCACGACTTGGGATCAGCAAGCATCTCGTCAAGTTGTTTGAGATAACCCGAAGCCACATCAAGAGCGGCGGCAAACCGTCTGGCATGTGTCATTGTTGGGTAAAGTTTCACCCCGGCTCCAACGTATTGTAGGAAACGGTAATGATTCTTGGTGCGGCGAACGGCAAAGCCATCGTAGTTGTGGGGGTCCCGATCCATGCGGGTGAGGCCGCTGAGGGTCAACCCGCTGAAGGTCAAAAAGCTGATGGGTCTCAGGGTTTTCAGGGTGGTGTTATTACTCATTATCTTGTTTGGTTTGTGCTAACGTGTATTTTGTCTTACCCTCGGAGACTACACCGAGTTCGACTGCTTCTTCGCGGAAGGTATCTATGGTCTTGCCTTTCATGCCCCGAGGAGCTTTTGCTCCCAGAACCTCGCCAAGTTTGTTGAGCGAGAGGTTGGCAGTTTCAAGGATCTCCTCGTCGGTTAAGCCATGTTGTCTGGCTAGGTTGGCGAGATTGATGTTGTCCTTAACTTCCAGCGGAGTGCCCATGGACTTGAGGCGCAGGCCGGGTAGCTCTACCCCGGCGAGCATCATGCTCATAGCCTTGAACTTGATACCACTGGCCCACTCTTCAACGATACGCGCAACCAGATAGAGCTTGGCCATGACCTCCGGGTTCTCGACTTCGGAAGCGCGAATAATTCCGTCTGGGATAATTCCCGGTTTTGCGCGGCGGGCGATCTCCACGCTCACAGCACCCAGCGCGGGGCAGTGGTCCTCGTGGCGACAGAAACGGCAGTTGTGGGATGGCCCGAGATCGTCGATGTCCATGGTCCCGGCTTCCCATTTGGGTCTAGTCTGCTCGGCGTTGCGGACCGCATCGCTGATCTCATTCCTCAGGGTCTGCATCTCGCTGCGGTCGAAGGACCCGACGATCACGCCCCCGTTGCGCGGCACAAGGAAGGCGAAGTGAATAGTCTTCACGTTTGGATAGGTTTGGAACACCCCGAGGGTATAAGCCTTGGCCTGCCAGTTCTCGCGAGGTGGGTCGATGAAGCTGATGCCCGTCTTGTAGTCGGCAACCAAGGCCACCTCTCCGTGGGAATCAATAGCTACGATGTCACAGGTCCCGAAGGTTGGGGTGAGGGCGTCGATCTCTAAAGTGAGCCGGGCTTCCCGAATAATGGTAACCCCTTCAGTCCCACCGAACACATACTGGAAAACCTCCTCCTCGTCCTTAAGGAGCTGGTCGTAGATTTCTACTTCCTCTTCGCTCTGAAGAGTAGATGGATCACGAACTTCCAGAGCTTCGTGAATCCGGGTCCCCATATCGGCGGCAGCGGACGACCCGTCCTTGCCATGAAACCCCGGACAGGTATGGAGGTATTTGAGTGCAGAGGGAGAGAACTCAGCATGAGCGCGGTCGGTGTGGTTAGGTGTATCGGTTACAGGATTCATGAATATTTATAATAAAGGAAGAGTAGGATTAGGGCGGACAGAGAGCCCAGCACAAAACCCAGTGTGTCAGATGTGCTCATCAGATTAAAGTGGTGGGGAGGATCTTGAACTTGTGCCACTTCAGGATGTGACGTTCGCGGCGGAGAGCCTTCCTTTGCTTGTGCTCTTCGAGCATCTGCTGGTGGGCTTCATGGTTGGTGGGGTTGCTCATTACGTTGATAGGTTTAGAGGGTTATTCTCGGGGTGTCAATTTTTTCTTCAATTATTTTTTAATGGCTGTGAATGCAGCGTCTCCAAGGACTTCCGCTTCTTTTCCAGCACCTCCATGACCTGCTCCTCCACGGTCCCGGAGGCCACTAGGACTCGTTGGAGAGATGGAGTTTTCGCCCCCACCCGGTGAATACGGCCAAGCATCTGGATGTGCTCCTTCAGGTTGAACGAAGGGGAGATCAGACTCTGGCGGGGGAAGGTCCCGTGCTGATCGTGGAGTGAGACGCCCACCCCTCCGGCTGCGGAGTTTGCCACGATTACCCGGCAGCGGTCGCTCTGGAACCGCTGAATGTCGCGCTCGCGCTCGTCGGCGTCCTGCCCTCCGTGAATCACGGCGCAGTCTGGCAGGGCCACCTGCAAGGCTTTGAGGGAATCGGTGAAGCAGACAAACACGGCCACGCTGAAACCCTCGGCCACGGCGTCGAGCACAAGGTCCACAATCTCGGGAACTTTTGCAGTCTCGGCTAGCTGGCGGGCGCGGAGGATTTCGACAAGCACATGGGGGCTTGGCTTCAGGTCGCCCTCCAGTAGCTTGGTCAGGATTTCGGGAGTGATCCCGGCGTCCTTATAGAATTTGGCAATATCCCGAGTAGCGGAGAAGGCCAGCGGTTCTGTGATGATGCGATTGTCCGCGAAGGCGGAGGGCAAGTCGCGGGGCGTGAGCTTTACGCAGTTTGTGGAATACATCTGGTGGTTCAAAGGAGCGAGTTTGAACGCAGCTCCGGGGACCCAGTTCTTCCAATTATCTTGGCGACAGCCAAATCCTTTCATCCACGAAAACCAACTCGGTAGGTTACCCTCGCCCTTGTTGAGGGAGTGCAGACCCAACACATACCCAATGGCCCGCATTTCCGTGGGGTCCTGACAGGCGGTGGCCGAGAGCATCAGGTTCTGGTGCCCTGCCAGCTTGGCGGCGACGAGCATCTGGGTGTTGGCTGTGAAGGCCCCCGCACATTTATGGACCTCGTCCCAGATGATGAGCGTCTTCTGCGGCAGTAGCCATGTGTAGCTCTTCTTGCCTACCTTGCGCAGCAGGGGGCCTCCCCGGCGGATCTTCTCGTAGTTGGTGACAAAGAAGGGCTTCACCCCCACCTCGGCCAGCTCGCGCTCCCATGCCGGGATCATGATCTTGGGGCAGATGACGGCTACCGGGAGGGGTTGGCTGGCTGCCAGATGAGCCGCAATCACGGTCTTGCCGACCCCGGTGTGGGAGCTATCAAGGGCTCCCCCATATTGATCGAGGGCAGTCTTGAGCTTAATCATCGACTCATGCTGTTTGGTAAAAAGTGTTTTCATAGTTCTTTCGGGTTTAGGGATTGGAGGGCTTTGTCAATCGGAAGGAGATAATCGCAATCCTCACAACAATTAGGACTGGCGATTTGCCCACCGTATCCATCTCTTATGCGTTGTAAGACTACAGCCAGCCTGTCCCGCTGCTCGCTGACGGCGGCGATTTCGCGTCTCAATACGCAGATTGCCCTCGCGCACTCAGAATGGCAGCTGTGTATTCCTGCCACGTCCAAGCGGTCAATCGTCTCAGCCAGCCTGTCCCGCTGTTTGGTCATGGCGGTGAGTTCGCGTTCTAGGTCTGGCAGTTTAGCGATTCGTGCAGCAATATCATACTGCTCTCCAATAGTTTTTCCGCCGTAAATTCCGCAAATGGTTTCATTTCTAATCTTATC
>Ga0181357_1000419_pt1 | contig 15806 bp, 32 predicted proteins | sample Fa13VDMM110DN_FD_130094 | JGI IMG/M metagenome (GOLD analysis project Ga0181357, IMG submission 130094) | Freshwater viral communities from Lake Michigan, USA - Fa13.VD.MM110.D.N | ecosystem: Environmental > Aquatic > Freshwater > Lake | place: USA: Michigan | collected 2013-09-24 | reverse complement strand
TATCACCAATAAGGTAGAGAGTATCACAGGTATTATGTTTAAGAAAATTATTCAGTTTATCAGCCTGACAATCTCTGGTACCTAAATGTACATCAGAGATAAAGATACTACGATAGGTTTTCATCGTGTTGGATGATCCATTGGAGGGCTTCGGTAAGGTTTGAGTAGATTGGGGAGGCAGATTTTTCTTCATTAGTGTACCATTGATAGAGAGTGGTTTCTCCAATCCGCCACCGATTATTTTCTACGTCCCACTTAGCGGTTCTATTGTATGTCTTATTTAGAACCATAGAGTTGTTGTTCTAGTTTAGCGATTCGTTCTAAGAGTTTTAGTACCTCTTGGATGGGTACCCACTTACCGGATACGTCAGTTGGTATGTTCATTCTATTAGTGTCCTATCTTGTATGTTCCAAAATCTTTCTACGGCCTGTTTAGCCGAATCGGAATTAATATACACACCTAATCCAATGGCCTTCTCAGTATCCGGATAAACGGTCGTGGTATGTTTCGTATTGATTGAATGACCAGCACGGTTTACTTCACCGATAATCCGACCATGTTCATCATAATAGAGAAAGTGTGCTACGGTCTCTCCATCTTTCCATGAGCGGATCATATTGATATCTTAGGATAATCAAAGACGAAACAGATACCAAATATGGTGAATATACGATAACCTTTCGGTGTTACTTCGTTATGGTACCAGAAGCTTGGCGCCCAATAGAGTTTCGGATCGGTCCAAAATTGGAATATATGGAGTAGCTTCATTAAATCTTCCTGTCGTATTGAGTATGGCTCAGTGGCTTCTGAGAGTGGCAATTAAAAATGATATTGGAATCCTTCGGAAGCGCTTCGTGTCCGGATGCGGCGGAAACGCAGAGGAAATAGAGAGGTACTAGGAGTGGTTTTGCCATAATATAGAGTTTTGGTGTTGCGTTTCGCCGGTTCGTTACTTAGTGAGATTGTTCCAAAAGTCAATATACGTTTCGATTAATGTAGTCCAAAGTTTAATAACGGCTTTGATTGGATGTTCAATGACGGTGGCCATAGCGATAAGAGTGGCTGGTACAGCGACCAGTGCGGTGATAATAATACCAAGAATGCCTAGAAATGTAATCATGTTTTTAAAAAGTCAATAATGCCTTGTGCTGTGTTGAAATGGCGGGTTTTGTAGGAACGGTATTCTTCTAGTTCTTTTTCAAGTTCAAGTATCCGTTTGCGGAGTAAAATGTTTTCATCTTCGGTATCAGGTAGGTTTAAGTTAAGTTGGTCACCCAACATACAATCTTCGGTACTCAGTATATCTTGGTACTCATTCTTTAGTATGACAGCATCTTCATAACCAGGATGATACGGTGCTTCGGCAACTAAATCAGGTTCTTCCATGCCGTTAGCAGAAGATGGTGTTACACATCCTAAACCTGGATCATATGCAGATTTCCTATCGTCTGACGTAAAAGTTGTCATATGATTCTCCTTATTGTGGTGATTGATTTTTCATTCTTCAAAAATTAACACGACATCATCTTCGGATACAATATAGAAATCAGTTTTCTCATATTGGGCCAAGCGTGCTTTGTTCCAATTGGGTAGAATCAAATCACCCTCTTTGAGATCCAAAACATCAGGTCCAATCTTTAATACTTTGCCTTTATTGGCTTCAGCTGGGTCAGCAGAAGAAAGGACGATACCAGATGCGGTCATCTTTTCTTTTTCAATCAACTCAACGAGTACATTATTCTTGATAGGCTTTAACAATTACAATTCTCCTTCCATCATTACATTCATCAATTACAAACTGTGGTACATTTAATTTATTTCTCAATACTGAATTACAATTATACTCTATAGAAACTTGTTTGTCAAACTTTTTATGGTAATCATCATCTTGAACAAAGAGGTAGGCAGACGCCACCAAAAATACCATACCGAAAACTTTAATCGTTTCGAGATTTGGTATCATGGTATTCTCCTATAGTTTTAGCATCTGTTCATAAGTATAATTTCGTACCATGTATTCAGAAGGATTCTTCAAGTAACAGGCTTCTAAATCTCCTGGCCGAGCATCCTTATATATCACACTAAAATCCACATTGTTTACTTCTTTGAAAATATTTACAATTTCGTTGACCGTTCTTGTATCACCATAGGCCAGATTCTCTACTTGATTTGATGGTTTATCAATTGCTTTGATTAGAGCCCTACAAATATCATTTACATGGACATACTCTCTCACACAGGTACCATCTTTGGTACTGTAGTCCTTTCCATATAAATCGAACTGACCGGTCTTGATCGCTTGAGTAAGGTTAAAAAACAGTCCGTCAGGATTGGTGGCGGGAAAGCCATCTGTACCAATCACATTATAGAATCGGAATATTGTGAAATGTTTACATTGTTCGGCCACGATATCTTCTGCCACACGTTTAGATAGGCCATACGGAGATTTTGGATCGGCCGCAGCACCAGTAGAGGCAAAGATAAAGTTTTTAAATTTTATTTGTTGTATTACGTTAAGAGTACCATTGATATTGGTATCATAATACAATGTTGGATAATGAACTGATTCTCCTACACGAACCAAGGCAGCCAAATGGATTACAGCATCATAGGTATGAAATGATAGAGTACCGTATCGTAATTCTTTGGCATCACGAATATCATAATTGTATTGGTGTGAATCCACTTTGTTATCGTAGTCTAACTTATGAATTTCATAATTTTTTTCCTCTAGCATGGCGCAAAGGTGTCTACCAATATATCCGTTAGAACCAGTAACTAATATTTTCATGTTTGACCTAAATGTTGTTTCAGGCGGTCAATCAATTCTTGTATGCGCTGGCGTGCTTGGCTATCTTGTGGTGTCCATACAATCAAACCTTTCAACCAATTCAATAACTCTTTCGGATCCATTATTTAAAAATACTTGACCAAGTTTTGAGTTTTATCTTTTTGTGTTCTCTAGCCGCATTCATGGCTTCAGTATTCAATACACCTTGTTCGGTTAGAATATCAATCATCGCCAAAGTTTGGCCAATTTCCATTTGTAATTCTTCCAAGGTCGTACCTGATTCTTCGGTCGGCCATCTAGATTCTACACCAAAACGGGATATCTTACAAGCCGCTTGAATCACTTCAGCACATTCTTCTTGTAAGATTAGAAGTGCTTCTTTTTGTTTATCATTCATTATTATCTTCTTCAATAAATTTAATCACAGGCATATATTCTTCCACTTTTTTAAGTGCTGCCAATTTCGTGGAAGCAATTACTTTGCAAGTATATACACCATCTTTCATACTAATGGTAAATGGAACAACTCCATTAATAAACCATTCTTCTTGCACATAACACTTGATGATCCATTCTCTGGCATCAAGGCATCGTTTAATCATTTCATCAGCAATTCTTTTAGGATCGAATTCATCTTCAGCAATCATATTAGACATCGTTCCATTTTTCCACTAAAAAACTTGGCCCCTTTTTATCTTCGGCCAAAACATAATCTTCAGCCAAACCTTCGGCCTTTTGGTAATCGGCCGTAACTTCTTTTTTAATTATCTTTTCGTTTAAGTAATAGACAATAGTATAATTATACTCCGACCTTTCTACAATGGCTTTCTTATCGCCATTCATAAATTTAGATAGTTCCATTATGCAATCATTCCTATGAATCGATTTAATACAACACGGTTAGATAACCTGTTACCGGCATATTTACTGAATGCTGATACCAGACCACGAGTAGTAGCATTTTCTTTAACATGAAATTCTACATCATCATCAGTATCTAGGCCTTCTGAACGGAGTAAATAATACTCATCAAAGCCAGCATTGGTAATAATTTTATATTTCTCTTTACGGAACTCGGCTTTCAATTTCATGTGGTCACTAGCTCTAGGATAGAATGTGTGTGCAACACGGCCAAACTCACGACCAGACAATACATAGAATCCAATCACGTTACATTGTGTTCTTGCTTTTAACAATTTAATGTAGGCTGCCATTAATTCTGGACCATATGGTTGATAAACCTTTTCTTCGTGTTTAGTAATTGGATCACGAATCACTAAGACCTTTTCTTTACCATATGAGTTACCTAAATCTAAATCAGGATTATTATAACCAGATAGTTGTTTTTCTTTGCCATCGGTATGTGTATGTGAGAACAAAACATTTCTTACTGGATTGCCTTCACCATCGGTTAGAAATACCGTATTGACAATTTGCAACTTGTAGTTCTTTTGAAACTCGGGTATAATCTTCATAGCAGCAATCACAGATTCATAGAGTGGTGTACCACCAAGATGAAACCAATCTGGACGGCAAGACCGTGGATTAACACAATGTACTAAAGCAGAACAAGCGTAAGTGAATTCAGAAGCCGACATTTTGCTTGATAACAAATTCATCAATTTAAAATCATGTAAGTCTAAATCACCCACTTTGAAATCAACACTATATTTGTCAGTATGTTCGGATGTGAAAGCATATACTTCATAAGGGATATTTACTTTCTTACAGAACATTACTAGATTGATTAATTGCTTGACCGTGTTCTCCATGTGGTCAGACATAGAACCAGACCAATCGAGGAACATAACAAGACCATGAGATTTACCTTCAGGTAAAACTGTCATACGTTTAAAAATATCTTCGGTAAATTTATACGCATAAACTTTGTTCATGTTCAATTCACCAGTTTTAGAAATCGATGCACGTTTCTGCTGGTCAGCATTTTTACGCAATTCAAATTCTTTGGCCAAATAACCAACAACTTTTTTGGCGTCATTACGAATTTTCATAAAAGCAGTTGTGTCGATACCAGAAATGTTGTATTTACCCAAATCATTTTTGTATTCTGTCCACAACTGTTTGTATGAAACAACTGCACGTTTTAAATTGATATCATTAATGTTGCCATAGTAATAATGTCTATTACTTGATTCAAATAATTTACTTTCGTTTTGACGATATGATTTGTCGGTCAAAGAATCAACTTCTTGACCAGAATCTCCGCCATCATGACTAGTTCTCTCATCTTTGTATTCATCTTCAATTTCATCCATTGATTCATCGGCTTCAGAATTTGATTGTGAAAATTTCTCCATGGTGTCATCATCATAATCATCAGAATCCTCGTAACCGTCAGATTCAAACTCACCATCAGGATCTTCTTCAAATTCAGCTTCTTCAAGTTCAGGATTTTGCAATTTGCGTTGTTCGGCTTCTTCTTTCAAATAATCCATAACGTCATACGCAAGCTTGATGACATCATCATATGATTCGGTATTTTCAATACGGTGAACTAACAATTTCTCAACATCAGTAAAACGAATGCCTTGTGCGGCTCCGCCTTTTGTGTAAAGATTAACACGGTCGATAAAATTCATATCATTGAGATCCGTGCCGTTTGTGCCAAAGAAATCTTTTTCAATTAGTTCACGATAACCACGGACAAAAGAGGAACGAATGCCGGGATATTTGTTTTTGATTTTTCTTTCAATACGGGAATCTTCCAGCACATTCATAATACCCATTGGTATCTTTTCTTCGTGTGCTTTCATCATGCCGTCTAGGGGAGTGTATAGTGCATGGCCTACTTCGTGACCTAGAAAAAGGTCATAGAGATAACCTGAGATGTTTTTATCGAGAACGGGAACGGTCAATACACGGTTCTTCACATCAAATGCGGCCGTGTTAGTATTACGCTGTTCAATAGTCAAGTTTTCATTTGCCATTAGTTTGGCAAGTAACGATTTAGATTGAATTAGTTCCATAGATTCTCCGAGTTAATAATAGTATTATCTCACAAAAATCATCTACCGTCAAGCGGTAACTTTCATGCTGTTGTTTTTATACAACACTCTGATCCGGTAAGGCTTTTAGGTAGAGTTTTCCTTCTCTATATTCCATTTCAATGGCCTGTCCTTCTTTCCAATGATTGTATTCTACAACTTCTTCAGGAAGAATTAAAATGCCATCGCCTGTACCATCATTTGCATCAACAATTTTGGTAGAATAACTTTTATTGGTAATATTCTTTGCGTTTTTGGTAGTCATTCAAGTCTTTTTCCATATTTGTAAGAGTTGCCCACTTGCGAGTTACGATATCTAAACGTTTCCACGCAGGAATTTCATCATCATCTGCTTTGGCATCAAGCCAAATATAGTAAGAAGTGTCATTCATATTTTTTTCCTTCGTTTTTATCAAAAATTCGCTGCTCAATTGCAGCTACAAGCTCTTCGGCAAGATTCGGATTGAACTTTACCAAAAAATGAGCAACATCATCAGCTGGAATATGACGCAAATTATGCATAATTTCATCAATTCCTCTATGTATCTGTGTTTCTTCCCATTGTGTTAACATAATTTCTCACATTTCATAAAAAGTATTGCTCGGAATAATAAATTTGCCGTCTTTTTTTGCTTTTCCGAGCGTTTTAAGCAATTTTAACTCAATTTCAAGTTCTTCAGCCGACAAATTTTGCAAAAATTCTTCATAATCGTCCCAATCTTCATCACTCCAACCTTTAGGATTCATTTTTCATCATCTCCGCATGCTGGAAATTTCTTTTGCTTCAGCATCCGTGAAAACCGGCACAGCATTTGATTTGTGCATCGTAGCCACACCTTTCATTTTATTGCCGGTATACGAAAATGGAAGTTTTTTTGTGCAAGGTATAAAACCTGTATTTACGGACGCAAACCTAGGCGTTTCTCGGCCTGCAGGAATCTTAGGCAAAGGAACAGTTGCGGAAATATTCTTGGATTTTGTTTTACTGAAATTGGTAGACACCGAATTAATGGACAGTAGCCATTCTTCGTGCTGAAGTCTTTTTGCTTTTGAAACTTTCCGTTTTTTTGATTTTGGAATGTAACCGTGAATAATCATAATAATTCTCCAATGTAGAAGAACCATTATACTACGGAAATAAGTGAATGTCAATACACATGTTGTACGGAAACAACATTAATACCAATACCTTTATTTGAAACGGCAGCATACCTACTTATACTAAAAATAATTAAAAATTTAGGTAATATTACTCTTTCTTACCTTGTGAAATTTTGAGTTCTTCAAAATCCTCATCTTCCCAATGTTTCATTTGTTTCTTTACTTCAGAATGTTCGCCTCTGCGCCTTTTACTATGTAAAAAGTTTTTGGCGTAAATGTAATCATCATTATAGTCTTGGTTCTTACGGAACTTACCTACAAATTTGGTCACTTGCAATCTCCTATTTCATGGTTTCAAACGTTATGCCTTTTATTTTAGTTTCCGGCATATTATGCATATCCTCTTGTGATATGTAAGTTATATCAGCATTAGGATAACAAATCTTTATAATTTTGAGAAGTTGGCAGACTGTGCCATCTGAATCATTGAATGTAAATACTTCATCAACATATTTTAAGCTTTTAATAATTTCTCTGCGTGTTTCATAAGTTTGTACAAAACCTCCGAGTGTCCACATCATCCACCAATCAGTATGGACGCCGACAATAAGGTGGTCGCCTCGATGGTGACATTTTTTAATATAATTTAATTCTTCAATAGATAGTGGATCAAAAGCACCGCAAATAACGACAATTCTCTCTTTTTCGTACATTTAAGGTAATAGGTCTGGAAAAGCTTCCTTTACAAATTTATAATCTAGACCCCTTACACCTAAATCTTTACTTAAAATGCCAATCACAACTTCGGCTTCACGGGGCTCCAGTCTTTCTAACAACTGTAACAACAATTCTTTTCGTTTTTCTATAGTGAGTATTTCTGCATTAGGATGTCCTTTTTGGAACAAATATAATTTACGTAATTCAACTGATAATTGTGTTCCAGAAAGTCCAGGCAAAACATCCGTTGGCACTTCATAATCATCAGGCATTTCAGTTATTAACCATTGATGATTTGGATGAAAAGCCAATTGAAGTACCTGTACCAATGTAGTTGACAGATTTTTTTCAATTACTGCCATTCTGTCTTTTTTAGATGAAACCATTTCAAATTCATCAAATATTTCATATATACTTTTCATCAAAATTCCTCTATCACTTCCATTAAGTTTTTCAGCTTGTGTTCAATAAAATAATTTAACAACTTACCTTTAGCAGGTTTTGTTTCTTCATAGGTATTTATAATTTTTGTTTTGATTTCTGTGGGAATGAAAGTCAAATCAATTAAGGATTGATTACGAACAAAGTTGGTTTGGTCAGTTTCACTATACTTCTCCACCTGTTCATCTAGGTACTTATCTAATGTTTTCTGTGTGATTGGTTTCTGACGGAGGTCACGGACAAAACAATCAGAGGGTGAAAAGATGTTGGGTATACCATCACCTTTATCTCCACGAATAATCTTCTCCTTGAGTTCCAATTTAGGGTTTTCCGATTTCACAAATTTCTTTTGTGATGGATTGTATTGTTTTACATTACTACCATATTGTTGCAATTGGAGAAAATCACCATCACTTGATAAAATCAAAATCTTTTGGTGTGGTGAATAGATTGGTACCAATGTGCCAATAATATCATCGGCTTCAGCACCTTCAACATCCAATACTTTATATGGAAAATTATCTTTGAGTTCTTGTTTTAGTTTACCTAGAATATCAAAAATTGAGTGCCAATCCAAATCCGATTTATCACGGTTCTTTTTACGATTTGCTTTATAGAAAGGAAAAAACTCTTTACGCCAGTATTTGCGGTTATCACAACACAATACAATCTCACCATACTCCGTTTTGAAATTCTTTATGTGATTACGAATGATGTTTAACACCATATGACGAATTAGGCTTTCTTCTAATTTGCCTTTGTGGTTGGCAATTTGTGCCATAAGACCGGCAAGTAATACTTGATTTAAGTCAACGAGAATCATAACAAACTTTCAATAGTTTCCAATATACCTATTGTATCAGGTTTTCATCAGTTTGTCAAACGTTTTTTGAATAAAGGCCTCAGATGTGGTGGTACGCTTTGCAAATATACCAAACCAATTTTGTGGTATTAAGTTTGAAATGTATTCATATGGATCGGCAAAGATGGCTTCAAATTTATCAACATCATACAATTTACCATCTTCATGTTCTTTGAATAAAATTACATGATATTCATCACCCATGGAATTACCACCAATCTTTTCACCTGGGTTTTTGTATGTTGCGCCTTCAATATGTAAATCATCTTTCTTCTCGCCAGGCAAAAAGAAAATTGCATCATGGCCATCTTTACTAAATTCTTTTAAGAAGTCTAACATTCTAATCCTTTAATATGTGATTTTCTAACTCGTACCATTATCCATGTGTTATAGTAATCATCTGATTCCATTACACCACGAACAAACTGTTCTTTTGCTTCGAGATAACCACATACACCTTTAGATTTACATAAGTGTAATATTTCACGGACAAAATTTTCATGTCCGTATTGTAACACATCTTTCTGTAAGGTGTCACTACTTCCATAGTAAGTTTGCCAATTTGAACTGGCTTTATACCGTTTCTTTTTACCTTTGACTTGTTTGGTTTTGGCAGAATAAAAAAACTTTTTGCCTATGTATTTTTTACCATTCGTCAGATTGGTTATCTGATACACGAACCCGTAGTTATTACCAATCAAGTCTTCCGTAAAATCTTTACCATCATATTGCCAGTTTAGTCCCATTCCTTAGTGTCCAAATCATCGTCATCATCCTCTATATAGTCCTCGGATAATTCTTCGATTTGTTCACCGCAAAATGGGCAATGTTCTGGTAGTTCTTGTGAGACCATTTCTTCTATGAAAGAAACATTATAGGTCGATTCACAGTTTAGGCATTCACCTGATAATGATTTATTTGTCATTTAAATCCTTAATGAGCCCAAACATCACCCCAATTTCCTGATAGAGAACCTTTTGCATAATCAGTTGCTCTATTCTCAAAGAAATTTGTGTGTGTTGGTGCGTTAATCATTTCCTCTACCCATGGCAAAGGATTACGTTTCACTTTAAACTGACCTTTGAGTCCTAAAGAAATCAATCTACGGTCGGCAATATAACGAATATACTTCTTAACATCTTCAGCAGATAAATCTTCCATGGCACCCATTGCGAATGCCAAGTCAATAAACTTATCTTCTAATTCTACCATGCGTTCAGCAATGGTGTATAGTCTGCCTTTTAATTCATCGTTCCAGATTTCACGATTTTCTTCTATGTATGTACGGAATAATTTAATCATATTCTCAGTATGTTGTGTTTCATCAACAATAGACCAAGTAACAATCTGACCCATACCTTTCATCTTGCCGTGGCGTGGGAAGTTTAATAACATAATGAATGATGAGAACAGCTGCATACCCTCAGTAAATGCAGAGAATACGGCAATGTGTGTTGCTGTATTTTCTTTAGTGGTATTTTGACCAGAGATATTCATAACATAATCATGTTTCTCTTTCATCTCAGCATACGCCATAAATTCATTATAGGTCGTGTCTGGAAGACCCAAGGTTTCAATTAAGTGTGAGTATGCAGCGATGTGTAGTGCTTCTCTTGCTGCGAACCCCAAAAGCATCATCCTGATTTCTGGCTGTGGAAAATAAGGAAGATAATTATTAACATACCCACCAGCAACGTCAATGTCCCCTTGGGTAAAGAATCGGAAGATATGTGTGAGAAATTGTTTTTCTTCTTCTGTAAGCTTTTTCTTCCAATCTTTAACATCTTCTAACATTGGAACTTCTGTGTGTAACCAATGAGATTGCTCATGCTTAAGCCATGCATCATAAGCCCAAGCATAATTAAAAGGTTTAAAATATGAACGCTCATCGGTCATCCTTGATTCTGTTTTTTTAATCATTATTCTCTTTACTGTTAAACGTTAAATGATGAGCCACAACCACAGGTACTTTTAACTTCTGGATTGGTTATGACAAATTGTGAATTAAATTTTTCTTCTTTATAATCTAATGTTGCATCCATTAAATATTGTGCTGACATAGAATCAACAAATACTTTAACATCATTTTTTTCAATCACAAAATCATCTTCTTCTTGAGTTTCATCAAAACTAAACTCATATTGAAACCCCGAACAACCTCCACCTTTTACGGACATTCTTAATGCCATATTAGGATTCTTTTCTTCTACAATCAAATCTTTTATTTTACTAAATGCATTATCGGTTACAGTAATCATTTTATACCTTACATGAACATTTAAGTTCGTAATTTTTTATTGCTGCTTTAATAGCGTCTTCCGCAAGTATTGAGCAGTGGATCTTGACCGGAGGGAGTGCCAGTTCTTCCGCAATCTGAGAATTCTTAATTGTTCCTGCTTCGAGTAACGTCTTACCCTTGACCCACTCGGTAACCAAGGATGAACTTGCAATAGCAGAACCGCATCCATAAGTTTTAAATTTTGCATCGGTAATAATCCCATCTTTGACCTTAATTTGAAGTTTCATTACATCACCGCAGGCAGGCGCTCCCACCATACCTGTGCCAACAGTTTCATCATTTGAATCCATTTTACCCACATTTCGTGGGTTTTCATAATGGTCTAAAACTTTTTCTGAATATGCCATTTATCCCTCACAAGCAATACAATCGTTACCTTGAGCAATTTGCTCCATATCTAATTCTTTAATTACTTGACGTTCAATCTTTTTAGATACCTTATCTGCCTTACCAATTTTCTCGGAACGGCAATAGTAAAGTGTTTTCAGTCCTTTTTTCCATGCCATAAAATGAATGGCGTGAATGTATTTAATGTGTGCATCTGGTCTAAAGAATAGATTCAATGATTGTGCTTGGTCGATATATTGTTGTCTATCAGAAGCCAAGTCAATCACCCAACGTTGGTCAATCTCCATTGATGTTTTAAATACATCCTTTGTTGCTTCATCTAGAATATCTAAATGTTGAACCGAACCATCGTTTGCAATAATGGAAGACCAAACATCATTATATTCATTTTCATCTTGTAGTTTCTCTTTGAGAATTTTATCCAACCAACGATTCTTGTTTAAGAAAGAACCTGATAGAGTGTCTTGTCTGTAAGCATTGGCACGATAAGGTTCAATACTTGGGCTAGTATTCCCCATGATAATAGAAGAAGAAGCGTTGGGAGCAATAGCCATGAGATGACTAAACCTAAAGCCTGTACCGATAGCATCAGGAGCTTCGCCTCGTTCTTTACCCAATTCCAAGTTAGCAACATTTAATTTCTCCCTAATATTTTTAAATATACGATTGTTAGCGACTTTTGCCATGACGCCTTCAAAAGGAATGCCATTGCGCTGTAAATAAGCATGGAACCCAAGAGCACCGATACCAATAGAACGTTCTCTTTCGGCACTATACTTTGCACGAGCAATATCATTAGGAGCATTAGCAATGAAATAATTAAGGACGTTATCAAGCATTTCGGCAACGTCTTTAAGAAATAATGAGTTATCTTTCCATTCATCATAGTTCTCCAAGTTTAAAGAAGATAAACAACAGACGGCCGTTCTTTCTTCATTTGTCGGCAATATAATCTCAGAACAAAGATTTGATTGATGAACCTTTAACCCTTTATCTTTTAGCCAATGAGGTAATTCTTTATTACTAGTATCTATGAAGTGAACATAAGGTTCACCTGTATTCATACGAATTTCTAGTAACATTTGCCATAGATGTTTAGCAGATACAACTTCTCTTACTTCACCAGAATGTGGATCTTTTAATTCCCATGAATCATCTGCCTCAGGATCTAACATGCATTTTTCAATGATCGACATAAACTTATCATTGATGTTAATACCGTGATGTAGATTTAAACAGCGTTGATTGGGGTCGCCTGTTGGCTTCCTCATCTCTAAAAAAGGAATGATATCAGGATGAGATATATCAAGGTAAGCGGCATAAGAACCACGCCGAGTACGACCTTGGCGATAGGCAAGAGAACTCGCATCGTAAATCTTGAGGTGTGGTAATACGCCAGTAGACTTATCATCAGCAGCCCGGATACCAAAGCCAATACCCACGCCACCACCGAGCATAGAAAGCCAATTTGTTTCTGAGAGGTTATCAACTAATCCCTCCGCAGTATCTTCGATATAGTTGAGAAAACAAGATATAGGCATCCCACGCTTACTACGACCAAAACTAAGAATGGGAGTAGAATAAGAGAGCCAATGTTTACTAGAGTATTCGTATAATCTCTGTGTGTGTTGCTGATCGGTACCAAACGCTTTTGAAACGTATGCAAATCGCTGCTGGGGTGACGATTCATCCTCTCGCATGTATGATTCTTGTAGTCTTTTGATTCCGAGTTCATCGAATAATTTATCTCTTTCTAAATCTATACTAATACCTAGATATTCCATATTCACCTTGTTGTTGTTATTGTTAAATTTAATTTTAAATCTGATGTAATATGCTAAACTTTTTTCCAGTTCACGAATTCCATCTTTGCTCTAAGATTTACAAAGGTATTTTTACTTATAATATCTTGGATTTCATCTGGCAAAAAACCAGATAACACCATATCATTAACATCTTTTTCTTCAATCATTTCGGGCCATATAACAACATTAAAATGGTTATCTATGGCGTGTTCCATCTTAGATACAATTTCTTTGTTACGTGGCTCATTGTCGAACACCAAAACCACCTTGGTCTTGTCCAATACATCGGTAATCGATTCCAAATTAGAGTCTGCCGTTGCTATTGCATTCTCCAAGAACATTGAATCAATGGGTCCTTCTAACACATATATTAATTCTTCTTCATTGATTCTGTCAAGCCCAAATATTTTTTTATTATCATCATGTAATTTTAATGTGATGTAGCGTAGTTTCGATTCACCCAACGAGCGCCCCTGCACAGCCATGAGTTCTTTCTCTGCATTATAGAACGGGATGACAACTCGTTTGTCGTTTTTATGAAGGCCCTCTTTCTCAATCCCCAAACCTTGTATGAAGGTTGCGAAATCTTCCGCATAGTATAGTTGCGAGTGAAAGGTCTCTGGAATCCTTCGTTGTTTGACATAGACTTTAGCAAAATGCGCTTCTGGTAAAGAGTCGATTGATGGTAGTTCCAATGACTTCTTGAATGTAGGGGCTTCCGCCTTAAATTCTTCAAATACCGGTTTAGGATAGTTGTTGTTTCCCGTATCTCCATTTTTATATCTCTCTAATTGATACTCTTTCAATAATGATTCATCTACTTGTTTTAAGAAATTATAAAATGTGGTCGATGCGCCACAGTTATGGCACATATAAAAATAGTCATTCTTTTTGCGATAAACATAACCACGGGACTTTAGTTTGTTTTTTTGTGAGTCGCCACAAAGCGGACACCTGAAATTATAAAGGTCATCCTTCTTTTTGGTAAACCTTTGTAATTTAGGCGATACTTGTAACAGGAAAGTCCTGTCGATAAAAACACTCATAATATAGAAACCAATTAATTATTTAATAAACTTGCTTATTGTATCAGGATTTACGTGTGAAATCAACCATGAGATAGCAATAATACCACCGGCTAACATCCACTTCCATTTGAGTAAGGCATCCAGAGCATCCTTCTCTTGTTTGTTATGGTCACTCATATCTTTACGGAGAGATTTGAATTCTTCCATAATTTCTTTGTTGGAACTTTCCATTTTATCCAAAACGGTATCGATTCGTTGATGTATCTCTTTGATGTCAGTCTCCGTTTCTAGTCTGCGATTATCCATATCTGTGTATACCTTTGCAATATGGCGGTCGTGTTGATCCACCAATTTTTCTATGACCTGATCCATTTTATTACAAAGAGCAGATAAAGTCAATACTTGTGTCTTTAAAACACCAATATCAACTTTAATGTCGGTATCGTTAATATCTGCCATTTATTTTTTCTCAGGAACTGCTGTGCCTTCTAATTTCTTATGCACTTTGATTTCTTTACAAACTTCTTTTTCTTTACCTGTTTTCTGGTCTTTTTGCATGACACAGGCCTTCTTAGTTTCAGCTGCATAAACAACTTGATGACCAACAAAAGACCAAACTACAAGATTAAGTGCAATTAAAAACTTTTTCATTTTTTCCTCTTTTGAATAATTTGATTTACGAGATTATCATTGTTCTCTGATTGATCCATTTTCTTTACTAATGATTCAGTAAAAACATCTGGTGCAGCCACAGGATGTTGTGTGCAAACAGATGAGTTACTTTGACCAGCTTCTGTTAAGAACTCGGTACCATGTTTAATTTGACCAATAGGGCACTTACACTCAGCAGTAGGTGAACCATTAATTGTTTTTCCAATGGTACAAATCATACTCCAACAATTTGTTGAACCTTGTGCAAATTGTCCAGAACAAGCTTGAACTGATGCTCTAGTTGCAGATTTAGGAGTAGTTACAAAATTACTAGCTTCTTGTGGATAATATACTTTTGGTGCAAATAAACTCCACACTTGACCTGTTGGAGCCGCACAAGAACCTTTCATATTGCCACCAGTCAAATCAGCAATTGCTTTTCCTTTTAGAATAGGACAGGTACAAATAACTTCTGGCCACGATTGACCATCATTAGTTTGAATTTTATTACCTGTAAGTCTACAAGTAGAAGCTGCACAGAGAGCGTAATCACCATCACACAAGGCAATCGTAGGAGTAGTTTGTGCAAAAGTTAAACCACTAAAAAACATCAATAGAGATAGGCATAATTTTTTCATTTCTGTTCTTCCTTTTTAGCAAATTTTTCTGAAGCGGTGAAACCTAATCCTGCAATCACCAAATATATCATCGAATCAAATAGTGATGGTGTTACTTTATAACCAAATATGTCGGCAAT
>Ga0181357_1000418_pt1 | contig 15853 bp, 18 predicted proteins | sample Fa13VDMM110DN_FD_130094 | JGI IMG/M metagenome (GOLD analysis project Ga0181357, IMG submission 130094) | Freshwater viral communities from Lake Michigan, USA - Fa13.VD.MM110.D.N | ecosystem: Environmental > Aquatic > Freshwater > Lake | place: USA: Michigan | collected 2013-09-24 | reverse complement strand
TTTTTCTTTCTTCTGTATAAGTTGTTATGGCATAATAAATATCATCAAATTCTGCTAATAAATAGCCTAGAAAACTTTCAATTGATTCTATTTTTATATTTTCTATGTTAAAAGTTTTAGGAAGTTTATATACAAAAGAATCGCAATCAATATATCTGAATGGAATTATAACTTCAAATTTATTTTGGTAGTCTAGAAAGAAATGACTATCTCTTGAAAAATATATACTACCATTTATTGTTTTTGTAATTATTTTATTTATAGTATAATCGTTATTTGACATTTTGAAAAACTAATTGTTTCTAGATTACGTAATTAATTTCTTTTTATATTATAAAGATATTTTAATATATAAAACAAAACTATAAATTATAAATATTATTAATTAATAATTATGGAAGAATTAAAAAAGATATTTGCTAGTATAAAAACCAAAGATGGTAAATTACTACGCCCACTTACACTAATAAACTATGTGGGAAAAATAAATAAATTATCCCAAATAGTAAATGGCAAAGAATATGATGGTAATACCAAATGGATGTTAAACCCTAAGAATGTATTAGAAAAACTCAATGAAACAAATTTAAAGAGTCAAAAGGATTATATATCGCCAGTAGTTAAATTACTAAAGCATTTGAAAGTAGATGAAGATATAATAAAGAAATACAATGTTGATATGACTAAATTAAAAGGTGATGAAGATTCTATTAGGAAAGATAATTTGGCAAGTAATAAAGAAAAAACAAATGCAATGAGATTGTCTGAAATAAATAAAAAAATAGATGAATATACAATAAAAGATAAAGATGGAAAATTAGATGATACTAGAATGATTTATAAATTAATTGTTTGCCTATACTTTAAAAATGAATTGATTGCCAGAAACAATTATTATAATATGAAGATCGCAAATATTAATAAAAAGAATAGGGATTTAAACCCTAATTATAATTATCTAATGATTAAAGACGGAAAACCAGTTCAATTTGTTATGTTGAATTATAAAACTAGTAGTACTTATGGATTACAAAAATTTAGTATTCTAGACAACACTTTAAAAACTATTTTAGAATTATATCTAACAGAGTTTAAGAAAAAACCGGGTGATTTGTTATTTGAAATGAATAATGGTCATGAATTTAAAATGAGTAATTTTAATGATTTAATATTGCAATCAATGGAAAAAGTCCTAGGAAAACCAATTAATATAGACTTGGTAAGAAAAATATTTATTACAGAGTTTATGTCATCTGGATTAAAGAGTGAAAATGAAAAAGAAAAATTCGCAAAACGATTATTACATAGTGCAAATGTTCAAAAAGAATATATGAAGGTGAATTTGTTTAATGAAAGTTCAAAAGAATGATTGGTATGATTTTTTTGGGTCATTTCGTGTTTTACCGACTTCTTCCAATAATGCTCCACCTTCTACTTTTTTTTCTTTTTTTAGTTCTAATCCTTCGCCCTCTGCTGATGATGCTATTGCTTTTTTAGTAGTCTTTTTTGTAGATGATTTTAGAGAAGTAGATTTTTGAGTTAATGATGGTAATGGTTTTCCAAAAATTTTATATGCATCTTCCCAACTACCGGCATTATCTAAAGCCTTTAAAAATTCTAGTTGTCCTCTAACACTTGATTTTGAAAAACTTGTAATCATATCTGCCGATTGACTAACTTTCAAACGTTTTAATTCTTTTTTTAATGTTTGTAAATTTGAATCAATTATTTGATTTAATTGTTCTTCTGATAATTTTTCTTTTTTTGCAATTCTTTCATTTTCTGATAATGGGTCTTGTTTAGCAACTTCTGCCAAAACATCTTCAAAAGTTGGTGGTGCATATGCTGGTGGTAAATCACCTTCATCTGCTTCTGCTGGTGCTTTTGCTTTTGCTTTTGCTTCTGCTTCTGCTTCTGCTTCTGCTTCCTTTGCCTTTTCTTCTTTTGTTTCCTTAGGTATCTTTGGAGGTAGTTTTGATGTATCAGATTTTTTTAATATATCCAATAATTGTTGTTTTTCTTTTATTGTTTTTAATACTGCAAATTGTGATGCTATCTGCTTTTGCACGTCTGGGTCATTTATTTTATCTTCCAAAGTATTAATAAAATCTGCCTGTATTTGTAGTTCTTTACGTTCTTGTTCTTGTTTTTCAGATGGTAATTGTTCGCGTGCAAATGCTTCTGGCTTTAATGCCTTAATTAATTGATAAAATTCGGGTGGCAGTTGAACTTCTTTTCCTTTTCTTTCTTCAACTGCTTTTCTTTTCTTTTCTAGAATATTAGAAATATCAACACCACGTTTTTTTAGTAGTTCATTATATTCTTTAATTTTTGCAATACTTGTTCCGGAAGCATATTTTTTATTCAAATAATCCAATGATTTTGGCTGACGTTCTGCAGTGTCTTTCAATTCCTTTGCAAGTTTTTTTGAAACTTTACTAGGGATTTCAACAACTAAAGGTTTCTTATCACCTCGTAATTTACGTTTTAAATCTTTTGTAGATTCTATAGGAATCTTTGGTTTCTTTTTAACTAATTCTATTTCCTTACGTATTGGGGCATTTTTTCCCTTTTGCTTGGTAAAATATATAGTTTGTTCTTTTGACATTTTATATACTATTTATTGTTATTATTATAAGCAAACAAAAAAATAAAACAAAACAAATTATTAAAAATTAATTCAATATCCTAAATCAATATTTTCATTAAATAATCCAAATCCTGTTATTTTTCTACCTATTGCCGAAATATCTGTTATGCCAGTTAATCCAGCACGTAACACTGGATTTAAACTTTTTTCTACTAATTCTCTTGTATCTTGTTTTACAAAATTTAATATATTAGGATTTGCCAGATTATTTGCTTGTAATAACTTGCTTATATAATCTTGGCAATTATTAGTATTAAAATCATATACCCAGATATTATCACCACCTGCACGAACTGTATTATCAAATACTTGTCCGAATGTTAATGAATTAGCAGTATATGGAACTTGCATTACATTATTAGGGTCATTTGTAAAATCTTGACTAGATGCACTTCTAAATCTTACTGTATCATTTCTTTCAGTTAAAGCAAACTTAATTTTACCATTATCTAGATAAGTCATTAGAACATATAAATGAAATACTTTGTCATAAGGTTGATTATTTAAATTAGCATTCCATTTTCCAAATGATGCTAGATTAAGAATTTTATTAAATACACTTGCTATGGGAACTCTAACAACCATTATAGAATACATTGGAATATTTTTTACTGAATCATAAAATGCTTTATCACTTCTAGATAAACTCTTTCTAGCGCCACCAAATAAATTGAGTAGAAACCCTGAACCCTCTACCGATGGATTGGCATTTTTCTTGGATTTATGAGGCATAGTATATAAAATAAATATATTATAATAACATAAGAAAATAAATGCCACAAAAATATTACTTGTATGAAAGTGATAAACCTAATAAAAAATTCTATATTGAATATGTCAATCCAGAAAGCGGAAGATTGCGGAAAATCTATTTTGGGGCTAGTGGGTACAATGACTATACATTATTCCCAAAGAATGAAAGAGATTCACGAAAAGAAAGATATTTAAAAAGACACCAGAAAGAAGATAATACTAACCCAACTAAACCATCTTTCTATGCTACTAATTTATTATGGAATCTACCAACATTAAATGCTTCTATTAAAGATACTAATAAAAGATTTGGTATTAAGATTATTAAAAAATTTTAGTTTTTTTTATTTTTCTTTCTAGACACACATTTTATTTTTAACCTTAAGAAATTTTTATATATATTTAGTATGTAATAGGCAGATATTATATGATTTCTTAGATATATATATGTTTAATTGTCGTTATATAAATTTATATAATGATAAAAAGCATATATAAACACTAAGAAATATTAAAATATCTACTAATATTACAAAATTATATATAAAATTCTTTCTTATATATTCAAATTCTATAGGAAACATTATTATAATTTCTTAATATATTAAAATAACTTAAATATATAATAAATATTATTTTAAATTTCTTATTATAAATTAAAAGATGGAAAAATATGAAACCCCAGAATCACATCTAAATTTAATTAAACATATTTTATATTTTATAACAGACTTACTAGACAAACATAATATTAAATATTTTATAGATGGTGGCACATTGTTAGGTGCGATACGTAATAAGGATATTATTAAACACGATGACGATGCAGATATAGGAATACTTTATAAAGATTTCTTTTGTAAATTGCCTAGCATATATAATGAAATTAAAAATCATAAAGTAATTATAAATGATGTTGAATATTATTTAAATATTGATAATAAATATCCAACATTAACAAAAATATTTATTCAGGGGTTATGGGGAAAATCAGATTATGGCAAAATTATTGGAACACCAACAATTGATATTTTCTGCTGGCAAAGTAAGAATGATATTATTGAATTGTATTGTCCTAAGCAAAGAAAGCAATTTAAAAATTGTTATTATAAAAAATCAGAAATGTTCCCATTAACTAAATGGGAATTTGGAAATAAAAATTTATATGGTGCAAATAATCCATTAGGATATTTATTTAGATATTATGGTAATGATTGTTTGAAAGTAATTAAAGTAGATATGAGATTAGAAGAACATTGTTTAAATAAAATATCAGAATCAATTAATTAAGAAATAATTTTACAATACATATTACCCATATATTTATCCGCTAACTTGAATAATTCCTTATGATGTAATTCTTCCGATTCTTGCAAACCCTCTTTAGGATTCTTAAACATATAATTAATACAAGCATGGAGGAAGCCTGCTACCTGTACACCAGTTGGATTTGCTATTTTGAACCCTAGCCTTTTCACATCACTAACAGAAAGAACAGAACCACACCACATTTTCTCTCCATTATCAAATTTCATTAATGCTCCTATGGAATCCCAACCGTCATTTGTAATATCATCTAATTCTAGAACGTAATAGTTTGGTAATGGTTTATAATCATTTTTCCTTAAGTTATCTAAACTTTTTAAACTAGCATCACAACTTCTATATACATACATAATTGTTGGTGAATGAGGATAAAGAAATTCTGATAATGAATATATCTCAGCGTGTGGAATCAACGCCCCAGTGTATGTAAATGGTTTTCCGTTATGATCTAATGTTATTGAATCACGTTCAACATTCATTCCCCTATCTGGTAAAAATCTAATATTTGGTGCATTGCCTTCATCAGGAACTATTACTTTTGTTTTAATCTTTTTTAAATCTTCGTCGTTTAATGATAACATGACATTATCGGCTGCTTCTAGCATATATCCATCGGCAGACCACGAATTAATAAATTTAGATTTTGTAGGCTTAATATTTGTTTTTTGACTATCATATTCTGCTATAATAACTTCTTTCAATCCTAAATCTTTAGCCAATTTTGCATAATTACCTTTTATTATTTTCTTGCCTTTCATTTTTGCATATTCTCTAATACCACGTTTAAAAAATGCCTGTATTGCTCCGGGATTAAAACCCACATTAAGAAATCTTGATTTTGTAGTGTCTTTCATTACTTCTTCTGCCAATATATCACGATGTAGTAATGTATTTTCTTTAATATCATTATATGTTAATTCTCCAGTATGTTTTTTGTTTGCTGATTCATAATTTTCTATACTAGTATTAATGTAAAATGAACCTTTTAATTTACACCATTTTAATAACATTATTGTATCCACATTTACTGATAAATCTATAATTAATGTTTTGTCATCTGCATCTTTCAATAATGTTTTATGATTTTGTAGTGTAACTGCTTTCTGTATATATTTTACATCTCTATTATCAAATAGTTCAGTATGTGTAGGGGGTAATGGGTCAATTATTATATATGGTATGTCATAGTAAAGTTTTTCAAGATTAAATAATTCTTGCAGTGATTTTGCAATACTTCCGTATCCAATCCAAATAAATTTATTTATCATTCTAGACAGTAATTAATAATTACATAGATTTTTATTTATAATTTATTCCAATTAATACGATTATTAGTTTTCTTCTTCTTTATTTCTACGGCTTTTTTGATTTGGGCTATAGTTAAATCTTTGGCTAATGGTTTTGGTGTTTTTTCTGATACTTTTTTGGATGGCCTACAAACAGATGGTAGATTTTGTTCTTTTTGTTTTTTTGATTTAGTCCCACAAGGTAGTTTTTTGTTATCTGCAAGTAATGCAGTTAAATTTTGCCACATTTCACCTTTATTTGCTGAACCCCATCTCAATAAATCTTGCTTCTTTGATGGTGAGGATTTATTCATATTAAGTTTTCCCATTAACATCGATTTATAGGCACTTGGTTTCATTTTTTTAACTGCTTCTTTTTCTGCTTTCGACATTTATAATATTACTATTATTAATAGATTTTAATTTTATAATTTTTATCTATATATAAAATAAAAGTGTTGTCTAGAAAGAAAATAAAAAATGTCATTAGAAAAATTAGTAGCAGAATACATAAAAACCCCATTAAGTGGTAATGAAATATATAGATTGTGTGGAGTTGAACCCATACTATATTCTGAATTATCAAATTATAAAACATTAGAACAGTTATTAGCAAAAACAAAAAAACCATATGCAATAATTTTATATCAAACATCTAGTAAAACAGACGGACACTATAATTGTATAGGTGTAAATGGTGATGGGTGCCCGTATCATTTTGACCCATACGGATTTCCAGATACGAAAATACAACAACTAGCCCCATATGATAAAAAATTACCAAATTACATTGACCCATTATTAGAAGCATACGCAAAAAAACATAATAAACAATATCAAGTAAATACTATAGATTTTCAGTCGAAAGGGGGGGGTACGGCTGATTGTGGAAGATGGAGTGGATTGTGTGCTATTTTATCACAATTTATGAGTTTTAAGCAAATGGGAGAATTATTTTTTAATAATCAATCCGCATATTTACGTGGTGATAATGTCGCAACACTATTAACTTTACTATCATTAGATGATATTGGGAAATGGTATAAAAATCATCCTGGTAATAGGTAATTTATAATTTTAGTTCAAATGGTTTGGATTTGTATTTTCCATTTTCGTGTTCGTATAATTGCGCGATTGCTTCTATTAATATTGTTCGCGGACTACTTAATTTAATACGTGTATGTAAATTACTAGCACGTGCAATATTTTTTAATTGTTTTATTGGTAAATCATTCAAATGATTACGTATATTTACATCTTTAAAACTTCTTTTAGAAACATTTAGTTTTTTCTTTTCTTTTACTTCTTTTACTTTTTCCATTTCTATTGGTTTTTCTTTTTGAACTTTTTTTTTCATTTCTTCTATTTGATTTAACAATTCATCTGAATTCTTAGAACCTGGAGGTGGTTTTTGTCCTGCCCTAGATAGTTTTGTTGGAATTTCTATTACTTCATCTTTTACTTCATCTTTTAATTCTTTTATAATTTTTTTTAATACTACTTTTTTTTTGGGTTTATTCTCTTCTTTTTCCAATTCTTTTATATATTTTTCACGTTCTTTTTCAAATGCTCGGCGTTCTTCTTCAAATTGTTTTGCACGTTCTTTTTTAATCTTATCCAATAACAATTTTAAATCATCATCTTCTTTTGCCATTTTATTATTTAATTACATTATAATAACATAATTATTTATAAAATTATTTCTAAACATAAAAATAAAAAGTGTGTCTAGAATGAAAATTGATTTAACTAAATCTAAAGTTATTATTTTGCATCTAGAAAGAGCAACAGAACGTAAGAAAAATATTGAACATTTAAAAACTATATTTGATGATGTAATTATATATCCTGGTAAAGATGCATTAACATATACCGAAGAAGAAAGAAAACAATATTTAGATTTAAAATATTTTCATAGATTGCCAAGTTGCAAATGGCGTGATAATGTTTTATTGGGGCATATTGCTTGTTCTAGAAGTCAAATAAATATTATAAAATATATTATTGATAATAAATTGGATAACGTAATAGTATTTGAAGATGACGCAGAATATATTGATAATAATTTAGTTATTGATTATAATGATGAAGATTATATTTATTTAGGTATTAAAAATGAATATAAATCTGGTAAATATTCTGGTTCTCATGCTATTTATTACCCTAGTTATAAAAAATTAGAAACTATGTTTGATATTCTAAAAGACCCTAAAAAATTTAAATGTTTTGATTTTATGCTTGCTAATTATTGTAATAAACCTAAATTCAACTATACTGTATACAATAAATTTAAAATTGTTGGTAATTCAATTACTGATAATTTATGAAATTATTTTTAAAATTATTTCTAGACATAAAATAAATAGTGTTGTCTAGAATGAAAATTAAATTTGCTATTCCATCTTATGGCAGAGCATCTACAATTTTGACCCATACAATTGGATTATTACAAAACTATAAAATACCTAAAAAAAATATATATATCTTTGTTATTCAAGAAGAATTAGAAGATTATAAAAAAGTATTACCAGAATACAAAAATATTATTGTAGGTGTAAAAGGATTATACCAACAACGTAATTTTATTACTAAATACTTTAATGAAGGAGATTATATAGTTAATTTAGATGATGATATAAAAACAATTAGTATTCTAGAAGATGATACATTAAATATTATAGAAAACTTTTATTTTATTATTAAAAAAGCATTTGAAATATGCGAGGAAAAACAAGCCTATTTATGGGGAATACATCAAACTACACATAATGCCTATTTCCTACGTAATAGTATAACATTTGATTTTAGTTTTATTGTAGGGCATTTATGGGGATGTATAAATAGACATTCTGAAGACTTAGAAATCACTATGGATATTAAAGAAGACTACGAAAGAACTATTAAATATTGGTTAAAAGATAATTGCCTAGTTAAATTCAATTATATATCCGCACAAACAAATACATATACTAACGCCGGAGGATTACAAATTGACTATCCAGATAGAACAGATGCTAGTATTACTGCCTGCGATAAATTAATAGAATTATATGATGAATATTTTAGATACAGATTTACTAAATTAAATGATGCTGGTAATTCCAAATATTGGGAAATTCGGTGTATTAAAGGTATTAATAGTCTTAGAAACTATTATAAACAATTAGATTATATAAATGAAGATTGTAAAATTATAAAAAGTATTCTAGACACACTAAAAATAAAACCTTTACAAAAAAATTATAAAAGATTAACTAGTGGTATTGGTATGTCCCAGTGTTTCGGAAAATATCGAATACGGAAACAAACAGGATTATTTGAAAGCAAAAACAATGCAAAATATCCTATATTATATGACTTATTAAAAGAATTTTATAATAAGTATGTTATTTCACACATACCAGAATATACATCTATACAAGTTAATGTAAATTACCAGACAAAACCACATTATGATAGAAATGCGGGAGAAAGTTATATAATTGGTTTAGGTGATTATAAAGGCGGAGATTTAATAGTAAATTCTTATAAACATAATATTAAATATCACCCTATAATGTTTGAAGGCAATAAATGGTTGCATGGCACAAGCAATTTTGAAGGTGAAAGAATCACATTAGTATATTTTAAACAAAATACAAAAAATAATAATTTGGAAAATGAAATAAAATAAAAAAATTAAAAAATTAAAAAAATAAAAAAATAAAAAAATAAAAAATTAAAATTTCTTTCTTTAAATTAAAAAATAAAAAACAAAATAAAATGTAAAATTAAAAAACAGTTTAAAGAAATTTTAAATAACATATATATAAAGCAAATATATACAATCAAAATAAAATGGCTAACGTTGGTATTCAAATTATTTCTGAAATAATCGCAAGGGAATATGCTAAAAATGGCGAATTTTCTAATGAGTTTATAGACACGTTATTTGATCGGTATAATTTTGATAGAGTTATATATTGTTTTAAAAAATGGTCGGAAGACAATAATATTGAACTCGAATTCCTTGATGAGGAAGAAGAGGAACCCCAACCAGTTTTACCCATAATTGTTGAAGAACCTATAATTAAATCAAATATTAAGTTTGCTAAAACTACTAAATTTAATGAGATTGACGTTGAAAAAATGATATATACGAGTATTAATGATAAAACATATAGTTTATTTGAAATAAAACAACAAATTGTTAATTTTTCTAAATCTAAAATGCTTAATATGTTAAATAAATTTGAGAATATCTGTGAACAATTAGAAAAGAGAAAAGCAAGACAAATTGAAATATTTAAAATTAACGGATTATATTATTAGAAATCTATTTCGTATTCGGTTTTTGGGTATGGTTGTTTAAAAAATGTTCTTACATCATATGTAGGTTTATTAGTTTTTCTCTGTTTTTCTTTTTCACTACAAGTAAAACAACGTATATATTGCTTTGAGGGTTTCCCACAATCTATACAACTTTTATTATTTCTTTCTCTTTCTAATGCTTCTAAATAGCATTCTTTACAAGTATCTATATAATTACGGCGTTTATTCATACAATTATCATTTACACATAATAACCTACAAGCATTACAAAGATTATTTAATCTGTTATGGTGTTTCTTCTTGCATTTATCACAATGTTTCCCGCGTTGTTCTTTATCGCAAAATTGCATAATACAACAATTACCAATCATAATCTCATCTATATCAGTATTTATACCGTCTCTATGCATTATATAGCGAGCATTAAATATTTTATGTCCGCAGACACAGTGTCCATATTCTTCTAATTTTTCTTTTCTATCTGGATTTTCTATATATTCTTTTAAATCTTCTTCAGTTAAACCATAATTAGTTAATAAACCATTAATAAAACTAGTATGTAATTTATTTGTCATTCTAGAATGATTTATTTTTTCAGAACTTTATTTATTTTTTTAGATGTTTTAATTGTGTATAGTTATTATTACATTAGATATATATTATTTCTTTAAGTTATTTTATTATATAAGAAATAATTAATAATAAGAAATTTTAAACAATTTAAAGAGTTATTAATATTTTAAATTACTAAGTAAATATTAAAGTTATTTTATACATTTATAAATCCTGTCTAGAATGTCATTCACTTTTGAAGAACGTGTTAATCCTACCTATTGCAATATTCTTGCCAAGATTACCCTAGAACAATTCAAGAAATTTTATAGTAGCACAGAAATTGATGAGAATGGGGATAATATGGAAATCACTACACAATTTAATATGCTACGTAATTATTGTGCTGATATGATTAAATGCAATTATACTAGATTATCTACCTATAAATACTCAGGTAATAAGACAGATGGGAGATTATTTTTAAAGGAAAAAATGGGATTACAACGTATTTGGAATAAATTTAGGGGAGTTTTAAGTGATGGTATTACACGTGATTTGGATATGGTTTCTTGCCATCCTAATTTACTAGTTTATTTATGCAGACAAAATGACATAACAACAAACAGATTAAATATTTATGTTAATTCTAGAAAGGAAATATTAGATAATCTTTTAAAAGATGATAAAATTAAAAAGGATGAAGGCAAGATATTGTTTTTGAAATCTATTAATGATAATGAAATAATTGATAGATTAGGAAAGAAAAAGATTAAGAACTCATTTTTTATTGAGTTTGACAAGGAAATGAAAGAAATACAAAACAAATTATCTGCTAAGTTTCCAGAACTATTTAAAGAATGCAAAAAGAATAAGCCAAATAATGCTGAAGGCTCACTAGTTAATAGTTTACTTTGCAAACTGGAAAATGAAATATTACAAAAGGCTATTAAATCAATTCAGGTTCTTTTTAAAGTATCAGTATTAATGTTTGATGGTTTAATGCATTTTACACGTAATGATATTACAATTACAGATAATGAAGTAATTAATAGATTAAATACACTTACGCAAGAATACGGAATTAAATGGGATTATAAAGAACATAATACTGAAATAAAAGATATTCTGGATGATTTAGAAATAATTGATAACATTAATTTTTTTATTGGTGAAACAGAACAAGAAGTAGCCAATTATTGTGTTAATAATCTATTCAAAAACAAACTGATTAAATGCCAAGGTGAAGTATACATATATGATAATAAAATATGGACTAAACACGATACAATTAATATTATTGCTAAAGAACTAGGAAAACACGATTTATATATTACTACTACAAAGGGTGATAGATTAATTAGTAAGGATACTAAAGGGCAAGACAGTTTAGGGAAGATGATTATGCGTAATGTTAAAGTAGATGATGATTTTGCAGAAAGTATGTATTTATCAACCTTAAATAAAATCTGTTTCCAGAATGGATTTTATAATTTTACAACTGGTTTATTTCATATATATACAGATAATAATATCCCATTAACGCCTTTCATTATTCCTAGAGATTACTCTACAAATAAAGATGGATATGATGATTTATATAAAAAAGTATTTTATCCCACTTTCAATATTAAATTTGATGATAATGGAGTTTTACAAGATGATGATAATTTACAACGTTTAGAACACTTAAGATTCATATTACATAAGTTTGCTAAAATGATAGCAGGTCAAAACAAGACTAAAGAATGGATGATGTTCTTAGGTGATAGAAATAGTGGAAAAGGTGTTTTTCAAGAATTATTCTTAAATAGTTTTCGGAAATACGTAATAGAAACGCTTAGTGGTAATTTTATAGAAAAATCGGTAAGTGGTGGGACAGATTTAGATAAAATTTATTCATTTATGGCTAAATTTGAATTTTCTAGATTAGTATTTATGAATGAAGTAAAAAAAGCACTAGATAGTAAAGGTAAAAATATTTATAAATTTGATAGTGAAATTATAAAAAAACTTACCAGTGGTGGTGATTTAATAAGTTGCAGAACAAACAATAAAGATGCTAGGGAATTTCATATTCAAAGTAGTTTTATAATGAATTGTAATGATGAACCTATTTATACCTCACAAGATGCTAAAGACTTTCTAATAAAGTTTAATATGCCTTGTAGATTTCTTACAGATGAAAAATATAATAGTATGCCAGAACAAATTAAACAACAATTTGTTAGACAAGTTGCAGACCCTGAAATTAGAGATGATTTTTGTAAAAGAACTGATATAATAGAAAGTTTTACCAACTTAATATTTGATGCTTATAAATGGGAAGTAAAATGCCCTGATTATGTTAAAGCAGAAATAGAAGAAGAAAAGGAAGATACAGATTATAGTGCTGTATTAAATTTATTCATAAAAGTTGATGATATACGCTCGACACTATCTAATAAAAAGATTATGGAAATTATAGAAGCAAATAGAATTCCTTTTAGTATTGATAAAGTAGGAAAAATACTTACTAAGGCAGGATATACGAGAACTAAACTAGATAGATGTACACGTGGATACTGCAATATTATGCACGTTTTACAAGAATAATATATGTGTCGCAGTGTTTCCGGTGAAGAGACAACATAAATGGGCGGTAGAGACGGCTTTGATACTTTTTTTTTACTTTTTATACTATTCCTATAGAAATCTATTTTTATAATTTTTTATTATTTTTATTAGTTTTATTTTATTTTATTTATTTCTTGTCTCTAGAGTCTCTATATAATAAAATAATAAATAAAAACCAATAGAAAAGAGAAAAAACCTCGGTGAGACACCAGTTTGCAACAGTATATAATTCCTTGTAATTATAATAAGTAATTTATTATTGGAATGAGTGGAAGAGACAATAAAAGAGGTTGAGACAACATATAAATACACGTGTATCAATAATAATATTTCTTATGTCTAAAATATCTTAGTTTGCAATATAGATGTTAATATAAACCTTATTTATTATATACCCGCTATAAAATGTTTTATAATATAATAATATTGAAAAATACCAGAAAAACTAATAATATAAGTACTAATAAAATATTGGTAATGTAAGTAATTTTAGATTAAGTAATTTTAAAAATGACAATCATTGATGGCCTTACATTAGGATTTTTTAATTCTGGTTTTTCTGGATTTATAAATTTAATTCTACCTTTTATAAATCGAATTTCTGCTTGATTATAAATATACTTATGAAATGCTATAGTATCTGTAATAGCATTAATTAATAGCACTACATTTTTTCCTTTTTTCCATTCTTCGTGTGCTTTTTTAATAAATAATTTTGTTTTAGAATATGGCGGATTGCAAAAAGTAGATTTACCCCATTCTATCACTAGTCCGTCTGGTGAATTACTAGTATAATTAATAGGGCAAGGATCGCAATCGAAATTAAATTCTTTATTTAAACTATCATATAATTCTTTTGGTGTTTGCCAATTATCAGATTTTGATTTTGGAATATATGCTGGCATTTATAATATATTACTAAATTATTTATTTATTTTAATTAAGAAGTAATTTTAAATGTGTGTCTAGAAAGAAAAAGAAAAAAATAAAAAAAGTAAGTAATGATATTGTATATAATTTTCTATTTAATATATAATATTACAAAGTATTATAATGTTATCATTAAAAGCAGGAACACCGATTGCAATTATAAATAATAACCCTAAGAAGAAGATTTATTATAAAGAAGCAAGTAAAGATGAGGAACCCGAATTAGATACTACAACAGAACAAAAAACAAAGATATTTAAGAAATGCTTACAACGTGATAAGAAATTAAAGAAAACAGAAATAGACGAATTAGTGAGAAATTATAATAGTGGTATTACTGAATTAGATGATAGAACAAAAAACAGACATTTACAAAATGGCATAGACTATGTAAATAAATCTTTAAAACGATTTCTAGATTTTGGAAAAGATACCGAAATCTTCCCAATTATCACTGAAGATTCCTATAGAATGCTTATTACTGGAGGCTCTGGTAGCGGTAAAACTCAATTTGTGGGTGAATTTCTTAAAGTAAATAAGGTAAAAAAGGGTGCAGGTGTTTTTATGTTTTCACCCTTTGAAGATGATGTATCTATAAAATTGAAAAATATGATTTACATAAAATTGGAAAATTATGAAAAAGAATATGATAAACCATTTGAACTGGAAGATATCCCAAAAGGTAGTGTATGTATATTTGATGATATAGACACATATAATAAAAACTATAGGCAATATTATTTAGAATTACGTGATACACTAATGGAACGTGGGCGACATTTAGAAATCTCGTGTATAAATATTCAACATAATCCGCTACAAGGTGTAAAAGGCAAAATAGTGTTACGTGAAAGCATGTATTATGTAGTATTTGGCAAGTATAATATGCGAGATACTAGGGTGTTATTATCTACCTATACAGGAATGACAAAAGAACAAATAGATGAATTACTAGATACTGATTCTAGATGGCAGTTTGTAAAAAAATCAGTTCCTAGTTATTATATAACTAAATCGGAAGTTGGATTGATTTAAAAAATTAATTCTTTCTAGACAACAATTTTTATTTTCATTTATAAATTAATTTAAAGATATTTTAAATATTGTATACATATAAGAAGATGGATACAGAAATAAATCAGAGTTTAAATAAATTGTCAATGGATGTGAAAGATTATAGAAAGAGTTATTATGAACGTAATAAAGATAGAATACGAGCAGTAAATTTAGAAGCATATCATAATAATAAGGATAGACGAACAGAACTAAGTAAATTATACTATTCAACACATAAGGAACAATTATTAGAAGAGAAAAAGCAAAAGACAAATTGTGAATGTGGTGGGTGTTATACAAGAACTAATAAGAAAACACATTTAAATAGTGTAAAACATTTAAAATTTACAGAAAAACAAAATAATTGTTAATT
>Ga0181357_1000416_pt1 | contig 15861 bp, 8 predicted proteins | sample Fa13VDMM110DN_FD_130094 | JGI IMG/M metagenome (GOLD analysis project Ga0181357, IMG submission 130094) | Freshwater viral communities from Lake Michigan, USA - Fa13.VD.MM110.D.N | ecosystem: Environmental > Aquatic > Freshwater > Lake | place: USA: Michigan | collected 2013-09-24 | reverse complement strand
GGCGGACTCCGAGGGCGACCACATAGCCGAGACCAATCTGTTTGCCTATTGGGAAACCGATGCGTCATGCGGAATTGAGGGCATTACTCATGCCTATGATCCGCTTGACCCCGACAAGGTTGAGTCGTTCAGGGTTGACGTGAACGATGCGAGAGACTATATCAACGCCGATTGCGATTCAACCTGCGGCGGGCATATCAATATCAGTTCCACTCATCACACCCCGAGAGAGTTGATGAAAGAGTTCCGAGAGTATGCCCCGCTATGGTATGCGGTCTATCGCAACCGACTTACTAACTCCTATTGCCGCAACGATAAGAAGATTGAGCATGGCAATGACAAGTATTCGCCTGTCATTACGAAGTCCTTCGGGATTGAACTCCGCCTTCCGTCCCGTGTTCATAGTTGTGAGCAACTGATACGCCGATTCGAATGGGCTGGCGAGACATGCCGCGCCATCCGAGACGGCTTGACGTTCAACCAGTATGTCAAGTCGTGCCGCCAGCTACTGCTGAACGGGGCGTATGGGACCGACCGCATGAAGTATGCAAGGGTATTAAGACTGGCCCGCAAGTTCCGTGTCTGGATGCTCGACGGTGTTGCTGACCAATCCATCCAACGGTGGATCTGAACAAACCTTATTCCACCACAGCGGAATAAGAACTTAACCAAACCAAAACAATAGAAAACAAATACATTATGTGCCTTATCATACACAATCCGAAAGCTAAACAAATCTCGCAAGAGATTCTCGACAACGCCCTATGCCTTAACCCTGACGGGTTCGGTGTCTTCTTCCATGACACGAAGGAGATCATACATACGATGTCATGGGATGAGAGCTACGACCTACTCGAAACAGGCAGGCCGTTCACAGCACACTTCAGGTATGCCACAAGCGGGCCTGTCACTGAAGCAAACTGTCACCCGTTCCCGATTGACGACACGTTCTCCCTCATGATGAACGGGACTATTGATCGGCTGGTATCTAAGGTGTCTGTCGATACGGTTGAGCTTTGCAAGATACTCAACGGACTAAGCGAGCCGAAGATCGTCGCCATACTGACAACGTATGCGTGCCGCTTCGCCCTGCTCAATCGCAGTAACGGACAAGTCACCATTATCAATAACGATCTGTGGACTATCCGAGACGGCATTCATTACAGCAAGGCCAACTGCTTCCCGATAGAGAAGAGGGGCCTCTCCGCCGCTACATACAAGACAAGCTACCGAGCAGAGGAAACCAAGATTGATGAGGACTACGGCTCATTCGACAACGAATGGTATGACGAATGGGAACAGTGGGATGAGGATGTCTTGTGGGATGTCGAGCCTGTGCCCAAACCTAAATCCGGCAAGCTCGTAAGTGTCGCCGTATACGGAACCCTTAAGAGCGGGCACGGCAATCACCGCCTGCTTGAGAGGAGCTACTGCCTAGGCGACGCATACACCGCTACCGCTTACCCTCTAGTGATCGACGGGTTGCCCTACCTAATTGACAGGATGGGGGTTGGCAAGCGTGTGCGTGTCGAGGTCTACCGTGTGGATGAAGCAACCCTTGCCCGTCTGGATTCCTTAGAGGGGCATCCCGATTGGTATCAGCGTAAAGAGATACAGGTGCAACTCATTAAGGGTGGCACGGTAACCGCATGGGTTTACATGATACCGGATTCCCGTAGCGATACACACATGAACGATACCGGAATCTATTCCGACTGCTATTAAACAAATCCCTGCGTAGCTTACCGCATAGCTGGAGCACCAACACTAAACAGAAAACAAACATATGCATTTGATAATATCAGTAAGGAACGGATGGGTTGATTACCGTATGGGAAGCCAAACCGGAATGCACCCCATCGGGGACGACCTACCCCCGCAAGTCATCGCTTACCTTGTGCGGATAATCAATCCGGCATCACATGAGGTCAACTACTACTAAAAATAATTGGAAATAAATTCTTGACGGCAAAAGCAAACTGAATTACAAACCTTTCCGGCAGGGTCCAACCCCCTGCCAACCCAACCCAACAAAACAAAACAAAAATAATATGACAACGAACAACGCAATCAATCCAATCCGCCCATCCGAACTGCTGCCCCTTGCTGAGGCCGCGCTACTGGTGAACCGCTTCCTTATGATCGTAGGATCAGGGGGTGCAGGCAAGACCTCAATGGTCTGCAATGTCCTCGGCCCTGCAATGGGACGTAAGGTGTGGGAGGTCAACCTCAACGGTCAGGGCCCGCAGGAAACTGTCGGCTACCTTGTGCCTGACTCCGCTACGAGGGACGCATGGTTCTCCGCACCGGAAATCTGGCCAACCCTCGACCGTGTAGGTGACGAGCCCGTCTTGCTATTCCTCGACGAGGTCAACGACTACGACCCACAAGTGCGGGCCCTGCTCCGTAGCCTGTACCCTGCATCCGGTAACCGGAAGGTGGGGTCTCATACCTTAGGCACTAACGTCTTCGTTGTGTGTGCCACTAACCGTAGACAGGACGGAACCCGCTCCGCTGTGGAGGATGCCCCGTTCACCGAGCGATGCATCAAGGTGACGCTCGACCCCAACGTAACCGACTGGCTCGACTGGTATGATGGCGAAGCGAAGCTAGTGGCAAGCGGCTCACACGTTCCGGCATTCCTTCGCTTCGGCACGACAGGCGGCGACGGTCTCGACCACTTCAACCCGCCTGTCGTCATGCCCTACGACGGCGCACCGCATCCTTGTCCTCGGACGTGGGAGGCAGTCGCACTGCTTGAGCCCATCCGTAAGTCAGCACAAGACATCTACCGTAAGGCGGTGAAGGGTAGCATTGGTGACCGTGCCGCTTCAGCCTTCTTCGCATTCTTGCAGCACGTTGACAAGCTGCCCGACATCGCCGCCCTTCGTGCTAACCCTGACGGGTTCGCGGTGCCGGATGATGCGATGTCTCAGTTCGCTCTTGTCTCAGCCTGCCTGAGTCAGGCAACGAGGGGTGTGAAGGACATCCCGATTGCGGTGCACAGTGGCGGGTTCGACTGGCTTGTTACCCTACTGCTTAAATGCAGAGGTGACATCCGCGAGTTCGGTGCCCGCTCCGCTGAACGTAGGGGCATCCCGCTGAGTGAACATCCTAAGTCCCATGCCTTGATCCTCGGATAAGTCAAGACGGTCTTGACTTCCCACTGCGTAGCTTACCGCATAGTTGAAGCGTTCATTAACAACAAAACAAAATAGACAGTAACATTATGACAACAACCAATACATCCCTGAACCTGAAGGTCGCTCAATCCCTTGTGCTCTGCCACTATGCGACGACAGCACCCGCAACCACCGCACTCAACCGCTCCGCTTCGGCCCGTGCAATCACATCAGCCGGAGCGGAGAAGGATGCAGCCCGCCTTTACAATACCATCCTTGCCGCTAAGGGCACGGCGGTGGGTAAGGCGATCAGCTTGCAGCAGCGGACAGGCGTTGCCGTTCGCCGCTTCGGTATGCTCTGCCAGACTGGCGGGTTCTACCTCCGTGTGAAGGACGTGGGTGAAGTGCAGAACGTGTTCGACGATGCGATGGTGGAGCTCGATACGATTCGTGAGGACATCCTTGCTACATATCCTGACCTGCTTAACATCATCAAGGGCAGGCTTGCTGGCTTTGCCAACGAGGTCAACATCCCATCCGCTACGGAAGTGGCGAGCAAGTTCACGATGCGCTTGTCCGTCATCAATCGTCCGGTGTCCGTCAATGAGGCGGTGCTCACTGGCTTAACCGAGGAGGTAGCTAATCGGGTAAGGGCAGACAGCCAACGTCAGATCGAAGAGGACTTCCGCACCTCCCATGCGGGGCCTGTTCGTGACCTCAAGAAAGTGATCGAGGACTTCACCGATGCGATGCGTAACGCCGACCGCCTGCACCTGACACAGTTTGACAAGCTGCGTGAGGAGGCAAAGCGTGTGAAGAATCTAAACTTCCTTGACCTTCCTGAGATCGATGAGGTAGTAAGACTTGCCGCCGATGCAGCGGCACTGCCAATCGGGATACCGACAAGAGATGAACGGGCAGTCATCGCCGCGAAAGCAGACAAGGCAATCAGCAAAGCGGACGAGACGCTCGCAGCATTAGGACTGTAACCTGTAACCGGATGGTTCAAGGTCGCACCCTGCGATCTTGAACCCTCCTTACTATAACCTAAATAAAATATATGAAATCAAATACAATAGATCCAACATCGTTTCCTTCGGAACACCCGCTTGCCGCTGCCATGCGTAGCGTCAGTCGTCACTGGTTCCTCGCTTACAGCAAGCTCATGTCAATGGAGTGGGAGTGGTCAACCGCTATCCCATACGGGGCAACGGATGGTCGCCGCCTGCTGCTCAACAAGGAGGGCATCGCCAAGCTATGCCGCCAACCCAACCCTTCGGGACTCATCGCCTTCTTGCTAGTGCATGAGGCACTGCACGCCCTATTAGGCCACGGCTGGAGACTGGCTAAGCTGAAGGACTCCACGCTTGCCAACGTCGCAGCGGACTACGTCATCAATGCGATGATCGCGATGCGTAACCGTGAGCTCAAGCGGGAGGTGTTCCCCTTCATCGAAGGTACGCTACTCGACGAAGCCCTGTCCGGTGACAAGTCCGCTGAGCAACTCTACCGTGAGTTGACTAAGCCGCAACCCCCTGAACCAGAACCAGAACCTAAACCAGAACCAGAACCTAAACCAGAACAACCAAATGAAAAACAAGAAGATGGAAGCAATGAAGCAAGTGATGAAGAAGAGATGGGTGACGCGCCCTCCGATGCTGACAATAGTGATAATCCCCGAGGAGACGAAGGGGTTTGTGACAGTGACAGTGACGATGGCGGCGACCCTGACGATGGGAGCCAGCTCGGAGACAGTGAAGATGGTTCCGATGAAGGACATCCAGAAGGGGGTGAGTCAACTGATGGCGAGCCTGATGGTGACGAAGATGCTGACCTGTCCGACTTCGTAGGTAATGGCTCGCCAGACAACATCGAACCGGAAGCGGAGGAGGGTGAGACACAAGCCGAAGCAATCGACAAGATCGAGGAGGACAACGACCGTATCCTAATAGCTGACGAGATTGATAGGAGACAGCAAGCGGACAGCGGGTCTACCGGACAACGTGTCGGTAGCCAGCGTGGCTACGGCTCGACGTTAGGTTGGCCCGACCTGCTGCGTGAGTGGCTCACCAATCGTTCACGCTGCGGATGGGACGCGCCGTTCAATGCTCCGGTCTATTCCACAACAGGAGTAGTGGGTGCAGGCAGGCGTAACAAGAAGGCAGGTGAGATCGTGCTGGTGCTTGATACCTCCGGCTCAATCGGACAGCGCACGTATGACCGCTTCCTGCAAGAGGCGCAGTGCATCCTCGACGAGCTCAAGCCGGAGCGTCTGCACCTACTGTCTGTGTCCCATGTCGTAGCCGATGTCGTCTCTCTTGAGACAGGCGACACAGTGCCTGACAGGCTGAAGGGTGGGGGTGGCACAGCGTTCAAGCCCGCCTTCGACTGGGTAGCCGAACACGTTTACGACATGGATGTCATGGTGTACCTGACTGACGGATGGTCGAGTGACTTGACATCGCTGCCACAAGTGGACTTCCCCCTGCTCTGGCTAACCACTCAGCGGCCCGCCTCTGACTTCAAGGTGGGCACGGCCCTCGACATCACCGAACTGTAAACAAACCACTGCGTAGCTTACCGCATAGCTGGAGCACCAACACTAAAAAATATAATACTATGGAAAAACTTAAGAGAAACTTTGCAGATAAATATAAGATCAATGACGCTCAACAAATCAAACAAGACATATTGCAGTGGCAGTTTGACATTATAAACGGAGACGATTCCGCTGTTCGACTTACCGACTTTGTTATTAGTATGTATAAGCCAATGAAAGGGAAGAGTCGTAGCGGACCAGACCCATACGTTGTCAAGGTACAAGGCTATCAAGTTATATGTATACAACGTAATTGGATAAGTGCGCTGTCAATATACTCCCCGCTAGCTAAGCTGCTGCTGGGTCACTGTGATCCATTCAGCCAGTACCGCTGCGATCCTTCGCCGCTGATCAATACCTACTCAGCATCTACACATTATGCAATTGAAGCAGTGGGTATAGACCCACTCGATGATGACATGACGAAGCGACTAATGATTGCGGGTATGTCACAAGACAATTCATTTATCAGACTTTGCCTTGACAGAAGGAACAACAGTGCTGCCGCCAATAGAATCAGGTGGCTGTGCCAGCGTGTGTCCGTTGAAGACCCTCTGCTCGCTATGGTAAAACTAATCAATTCGTTTAATGTCGAGGAGCGTAAACGCATACTAGATATATACGATACCTATGGGACCATTGACACAATAGTGGGTGACGCTTTAAATCACCTTGACAAGTTCCGCACGCTCTGATCCCATCAACTCCCACCCAACCATAACAATATGAACAACACAAAAACAAAATACACTCAACTTGACGCAGGCCATACGGTCATCAACGTGTGCTGCGAAGAAGGCAGACACGGCTTGACGGTAACGGCATACATCAACGGGCTGTCAGTCAAGTCCCCCGCATTGAAGCTAGCCCGTGTTGTCCGTGTCTTTGTTGATACGGTCATCGCAGCATGTGACTTCCCCAATGACGGATACTCTGACAGCCACATGGCTAGACTGAGCGATGAGCTTGAGTGCTACATCGACGGGGCTATCAAGCTTGATGAACTCAACGACTAATAAATATAATACAATGAAGATAACGAAAGCACACCATAACAATAGTCAGATACACAGCATACCGTTTAAGGATACGGGCCACTACCATACCGCCGACCTTAACTGCGCGTGTGGTATACAGCTTGAGATGAACAACGGACACATCATGGTTGGGCATGATCGACACGACGGGCGCAGTAACAAGTGGACCGTTAAGGTAAACAACTTCGGCACTAAACTAAAACTCAAATGACTACAAAGAAACTAGATTCCTTTACGTCTTTAATTGCTAGCAAGAAGACTTACGCATCGCCCCACCAGAAGTTTGCAGAGAAAAGCCAGATGATGCGTTGGTTCAACGAGCGATCAACCAAAGAACTCAAGGCAATGCAGGCAGCACTACTCACAATGCAAGCAGCTAGAGGAGGGGCAAAGTAATGGGCATACTTTGCTTCCTCCTTATCGGGGGCTGGTTCCTGTGGATTGTAGTTTGTTTCCTATTGGATATAGTTAACTACTTAATAAGTCGTTAAGGATTGGTCAGCTTTATTGCTCACAACTCTGACGACCTCATCAATTAGGGGGTTGGGATCTTGTTCCCCGCCCCTTTCTTTGTTCTGAATTAGTTTGTTAAACCACGCAGCGTTTGGAATCCAAGGGCTATTGCGGCCCATGAGTGCATTGGATAGGCGCAACTCACTGATGCGAACCTTGTCACCAGTAAGCAACAAGCTCTCTTCGGTTGACCCCATCGACTTCATGTTCTGCATGAAGTTATACAAGCGTTTCTGAGTAGTGTTCGAAGCCGTCTGGTGTTTGTCTATTAGTGCTTCAGCCTCCTTCGGGTCAAAGGCTTTCGCGGCAGACAGCGGACTGAGCATAGATACATTCTCATCCATCGTAGTCTTGATCTTATTCATTGCCCTGTACTCAATGTCCGAAAGTTTATGGACCATAGGTCTTGCACCTGTAAGTTCTCCAGCAATAAGCAACGTCGCATCTTGCTGCCCGTAACGAAATATATCTTTTAGTTTTTTATACGCCGAGGGCTGGAAGGCATTCTTACCTACGTAACTACTAAGCTTCACGAAAGAAGTCAGGGCATTATCAGATTGCATTACGATTGGATTACCAAAATCGTCTGTGTTGTTGGCGGCTTCAATGAGAGTGCCCGCTGCGATCTGTGTGCCGATAAGATCCTTGACTAGATACTGTGCGATGCCCTTAGCGTCACCGCCTAGACCGAGTTTAAACACATCAGTAAGCTGACTGTAGGGTAGGATGTTTGATAGGTCAATGACTTGAACCCCATCCTTGCCAACCAATCGGGCGAACACACCGTGGTTCCTCTGCCACTCAGGCAGTCCTTCACGTAGGGCACCCATCTCATCACGACTAAGCACCCGACCTAGTTGTTTATCCTTGTCTTCGTCGTCGCCGGAACCAGCAAGCAGAGTAAACAAAGTCCCGAACACAAGACCGAAAGCAGTGCCCCCTCCTAATACGGTAGAGGAGAAACCGACTAGGCGTTTAATGCCGCGAGCTTTAATTGTTGCGTTACCGGAATTGATTTCTTCCATTGCAAGGGGCACCGTGTTGAACATCGTGCGAAGAACTTCTGACTTCCATCGAATGAACGGAAGCACAAGCATTGCAAAGGGTGACCTGTTGAAGGACTTAACAAGGCTTGCCTGATCGGAGTGGGTTGGGAACGTAAGCTTAACCTTACGAGCGGCCATTACTTCCAACTTGCCTAGTGATTCTGTGTCACCGTATGCTGCTTTAAGGGTATCAAGCTCATACATATATGCATTAATCTTGAACGCGCTATCGATGATGTTGTTGAAACCAGCAAGGATATCAACAACAGATCCTGCCTTGCTAAGAACTTCCTTACCGATGTTCAGCTTCTTGGCAATCTTGTCAATGTTACCGGAAGCCTGCGCCTCCACAATATCATTAAGTAGTTCCTCAAGTTGCTCATCAGTAGTGGCCGCAAATCCACGGAACATATCCATTGCCATACGCCCGCGAGTTTCATCGCGCACGATCTGAAGTTCGGTCAGCCTTCGGATAGCGTCCCGTGTTTCTTGAGAGTCCGAGGCCAGTAGGTTTGCTCTGATGGCAAGTTTTGCTGCCTCCCTCATGTAGATGGGGTTGATGATTCCTTGAGCAGTAGAGAGGGCCATACCACCTAAGATGTTACGAGGATAGAAACCAACAGAACCTAGGGTCTGCGTTACTACGGACACGCCGGATACCTTAGACATCATTCGGCCAAAGTTATTCATTATCTCCATAGAGCGGGCTTCTTGGTCCCTGTTCTTTGGTCCGAGTTCTTGTCTGATGGCGGCGGCTACATCACTACGAACGTATAGTCCAGCGAGGTCACCTAGCTCCGCGTTCTCACTGGGGGGAAACAGTAGCACCATCCCATCCTTCGGTTCCTTGCTCGCGAGTTCAGATTTAATGGCTTGCCTTGCAAAGCCACGAAGGAACCTATCGTTGGCGGCGAGTCGTCCGACACTATAGATAGTACGCACTGCGTTCTCAAACGGGTCGGTTACCTCACCTAAGAGTTCACGAAGGGGTTCGTCGAAGTCTTTCTTGCGGAGTAAGCGATTAACATCACGCTTGATCGTGTTCATCGTGCCGCTTTCCTTCGATTGCTTGGCTTCGGTATCGAGCTTAATCAAGTACTTGTCTAGGGCCTCAAGGGTCTTGCGTGCAACTTGATCTTCAGTCAACGTCTGACCTTCGTTCTTTGCGTCGTTAAGAACCTCCCACTCAAAGTGAGTAGCAGCAGCGGCGCGTAGCTTACTGAAGTCAACGGTCTTGCCATCGATTTCGATGACTCCACCACTCTTCGCGGCCAGTGACCAGCCCTCTGTTGTGAAGTAACTGAAGGTACGTGTGAGGTACACATCATTGGTGTCATCAAAATTAATGATAGCTTTTACCTTATTGATTTCTTGGCGGAACTCAACGAGGTAATCTACTAACGCACTAAATCCTTTGGCCCTAAGCTGATCCTCTACAACTTTCTGGTTCTTGCGGAACTCCGCATAGAACTGGTCAGCAATTGGTTGGGTGAGTTTCTCCTCATAGTCTTCGGCCATCCGCTCAAGATTTGGGTCTTCAGCATTGTCCGCTTTGAACTGGCGCACTTGACGTTGCAGTTCCTTGCGTGCCTCGCCTTGTACAGCAGGAGCAGTAGTACCTAAGATGGTTCCGATGTCGTCAATAGCAACACCCGCATTGAGTGCCGCGTCCCTTAGCTTGGGATACTTCTTGGCAAAGTCCCACATTGTATACTCAATGTTTGATATTGTGCCGTCGCGTTGACTTACGTATTTACGTAACTCAAGGGGCATATCATACATCTTTTGTTTTGCTTTCTCCCAGAAGGCGGCGACCTTCGACGGATTGGTGGAGGCAATAGGCAAATCAAATTCGGTGCGGTCCTCCTGTCCCTCAACGACGTTGCCTTCGACGGCATTGATGAAGTGCGTTACGTCGCCCATCTCGCCTGCCGTTGATGCTTCAGGCACAGGGAGCACGCCACCGTTACGCAACGAGCGGAACTGGCGTGATGCCATTGAGATCTTAGCGGCAGTGCTTGCCGTAGGATTAGTAACAAACTGAGCTTTTAGCTTAGTGATGAACGCCTGTACCGCTTCGATAAACTTGGCGAGCAACGATGGGTTCGTGCGGAGGAATGCAAGATTCTCCTCACGCGAACGACCAACAGCAATGCGAGTCATCTCGGAGCGCACCCATTCGGCGGCGATGTCGGACTCCCTCAAAGTACCTGATTCCAGATCAGCGGCGATCATTGCCTGACGTTTCGCGAAGTCAGACTCCGAGTTAGAGTAGAGCATATCCGCAACAAGGTTACGCATACTCTCACCCATGCCTGCTGCGATACTTACGAAGTCGTCTTCGGTGAAAGTCCTGTATGATGCTAAGTGCGCTAGCTCTTCGTCAACGAATGTGCGTACGGCAGAGCGTGCGTTAGCGGGAGTCAGGTTGTATACAAGATCGTTGACCGTATCTGGGTTCACGATAATTGAATTAGGTCTGGTGCGTCGTGCGCCCAACTGACCCAACATTGTGTTGTCAAACTCAAGCGTGATACCCTCAGGCAGGATGCGTTGGACCTCGCTGACAACGTCTATAGTCCCTTGCCCTTTGCCTTTGCTGCCTCTGACGTAGCGGATGTTATTAGAGTTTAGGTCGAAGCGTTGCGAGAGAGGGATCACATTCCCGTTGTTGTCGTAGGTGACAGGCTCAGTAGATTTGATTTGGGATGGGTCCCGAACCGCGATTTCTCTTCCCGTCCTGCCGTCTCCGCTGGCCATTCCTTTCTTCGCCGCCTTGTCCCAGTCAATGATGATGGAGTCGAAAATCCGCTCTTCAAGCAGGTAGCTGAACATCTTCCCGGAATCCCTGAAAACAGGGGCTGGTTTTCTCAACCCAACCGCATCAATGTCTCTTTCTGTCCACCCAGCTTCGAGCATCGCTGAAATCTGCTGCTCCCGCTGAATCGGGTTATCCTCAAAAATCCCGCCTCCTCTGGAGGCGGTATCTGACCTCGGGCGGGTCGATCCAATCGTTTGGTATGCCTTGTTGACCGCCGCTTGGTGCTCGCCCCATTTCAATAACGATTCTTCAAGGCCCATGTCTTTAATGACTTGAACAACATCTCCCGGATGGGCCAACTCAAGCGGATTTTCAGACTTGATAAAAACCTCCCCCGTGATCCTATCAACGGAAGTTCCGTATCTTGCGTCAATACCCTTCCATCTGGGGGAAGATCCGTATGAAGCTATCGCCGACAGGGGCGCATCCAACGCGGCGTAATAGCCAGATCCAAGGTTGGCGGAACTTTCCGGGGTTGTGGGAACTCCGTTGGCGTAGAAGCCCGACCTTGCTCCGCGAAGATTGTACCACGCCGCCCGCGCCGCCTCATCCACCATCCGCTGTGCCGTCTCCATATTACCAGCCTCTACTGCTGCAAGGTATTCCCTATCGAATGATGTAGTGGCTTCGCTGCCTCTGACGTAGCGGGTGCGGTCCACTTCAGTAAATGCTTTACGTGCGTTTTCGATTTGCTCTTCAGGAGCGAAGGCTTCGATGTATGCTTTGGCGAGTCTTGTTGCCACAACACGTTGCTCAACATCTGATGATCTGAGAGACGGTGCTAGTGCTTTATACAGGCTAGCAAGACCTGCTTCAAAGTTCTCTTCACCCCTCATATAAGGCATAGCATTCTCTAAATTGATTGGGTCTTCGATAGTGTCGCTACCCATGTCCATCATAGGTCTAGGGCCTGTAAAGAAAAATAGATCCGTTGAGCTTAAAGTAAAGTCATTACGATCTAATTGAGTTATCTGTCCTCTACGTGTCCGCTTTAACATAGCCACTACTCTTTGTGTAAGGGCAGCTTTATCAACGCCTGAACGCTTGATGATACCTTGGATCTCGTTGCGCCACGCATCTTCAATGCGTGTGATGATCTTAGTTGGTTCATTGCCTTTCCATGCGTCTGCTTGATCTGGCTTATTGAATAAGTTATCGGTAGCTATATCTACCCCAGCTTCAAACTCTTGGATCGCAGCCTTACGAAGAGATGCCCAACGGCTACGCTCTTCGGGAGTGAAGCGCACCTGTGCATCAATCTCTTCTGTATTCGATAGTAGCGTAATAGGTTTAGCGCGACCCCCTGCAAAAAGAATAGTGTCACTATCTTCCGCTACATTACGGAGCGTTTGGTTAACCTTCTCAGCAGACCTGAGTCGCGTAATGTTCGATGCCTTGGCATTCTCCGACGGCTCGTTTCGTAGCGTGCTTGCCCAACGTGCGTCCATGTTGAACGTGTTGGAGTGAGCGAGTGACATCTTCGTGAAGTCAAGAAGCTCATCAATTGCGTTGGAGGTCTGCTGTCTCGACTTCGGTTCAAAGCCAAAGATCGAAAGGACTGCATCAATCATACGGCGAATGATCGTGCGCTCTTGTGGTTTGGTAAGACCATTAAGGAGCGACATGAATTCCGGCGCAGTAAGTGCATACGTGACAAACTCTTCTACAGTGGACAGACCCAACTGCATAGTCGGGTCAGTATCAGTTCCTTTCTTCACGGCAGCGGCCAATGCGAAGTTGCGGATCTGTTCAAGACGTTGCACCGCCACACGTTGCTGTGCTGTCGTTGGGTTGTTAATAACCCGAACAGTGGCAGCATGAATCAGTTCGTGTAGCAATACGTCGGCAAGGCCGCGCCCGTTGTGCTCACTAAGGTTGAGTAGAATCGTGTTATTGGACTTGTCATATAGACCCGCAAAGCCCGCTTGCATATCAACAATGCCGATGTTTACCGAACGAATGAGGTCGGGTGCTGCACTCAGGATCGATACGATGGCTTGCTGTTGTGCTGTACCCCTATTGCTCAACACGGATAGTGCTCTAAGGATACTGTCAGAGTCTCCCGATACGAGACCCAACTCATTCATCATCCTTGTGTTCTCCTGACGGGCAGCTTCCCTGAGCGAGGGGTCGAGGGTGGACAGAGCGAAGTCAATTGACTTCCGATTAGTGGGGCGGGCGGGTGAGATAGCCTGAGCAAATAGACGTACGTCCTCATCAATTTCTGCTTGTGGTCTCGGTGTGGTCTCCTCCTCAAAGAACTCAGGACGAACAACGTCAACAGGATCTACGTATGTTGTAAGTAGGCCAGAGTTAAATATGCCAACACCGTTTGCAACCAAAGCCGCACGAAGGTTTTCTTTTTGTTGTGTAGCGAAAGCGTCATAGTCTTGCTTAACCTTAAGTGACGTATTGTATTTATCAACTCGGCTCCGCTGCTCTAATGTAAGACCCGCTTTAAACTTAAGGGCAGCAGGATGATTAGCGGTAGCGACGGCAAGTCTCTCCCATTCAGGAAGCCCCATTAAATACTCAACGTGCTTGATCTCGTTGTCAACAACACTTTTAGACTTGTCCGAAAGTCTACTAATGTAATCACGATTATCATTAAGCTGCCGCAGGCTAGATTCAATATCGTTAATCACATTGTCAAGCACCGTGGCTCCGTTGCCAACAGCTTTATTGATACGATCAATCCTCTTTTGCTTAAGTAAAATAGAGCTTTTCAAACCATCAATAACGAATTGGCCATTGAAGGTAATATGATACTTCAAGCTATTCAACTCGTCGTACTTTTGCCTAAAGATTGTTTTTTCATCTGAGTCATCAGGAAGGCGCGGGTCGGCTAGTGCTTTAACGTATTTTTTAATTTGTCTGTCAATACGTGACAGATCTTTATTGCGTCCCTTCTGCCCAGCTTTTTGTATCTTCTCGTAGTTGGAAAGTTTAACCTCTAGGGAACTAATTTCATCAGCAATTGTGGCTATTTGCTCTCTAGTAAAATCGGAAATAATCCTGCTCACCGTTGCACTATTAATCCAGAAATCATTCTTTGCTAGCTCAAGTACGTTCTCTCCTGCTTCAGGTTGGATAATAACCTCTAGTATTTTGAAGCCACCAGAAATGCGAGCACGCGCCTCTTCAATAGTCTGAAGTGCAATAGCTTTCTCTTCTCCCAGTTTGGCAATAGTATCCGCAACCCTAGCTAGAGCTACGTTCGTGTTAGCCTTGTAGGCTTCCGCTTCTTCAATTGTGGTAACATACCCACCCGTAGCTTCGGCAGTACGAACTAGTTTACCCAAAGCAATAGCTTCTTTTGGTGGGGTTCCTTTAGCCGCAGCGGGTGCCTTGTTTTCGCGCTCGGCGGGCGCACGCAGAGGAACTCGTTTACCTTCGATCATTACAGGGGGTAGCCAGCCCTTCAGAATCATAAGACCCGCTGCTCTCTGCCCCACTTCTGTTTCAGACAACTGGGACATGACGATACCAGCATACCCATTATTAGTCTTGAACAATGCATCGTCACTAAGTTTCTTTGACAACACATTAATAAGAAACTCATCTGATATCTTTGCGAGTTCTGCTGGGGTATCCAACCCAACCATTTTCGCAATGTCCCTAAACGTCTTTCCTAGTTCTTTATCACCTTTGACAGTGGCCATTAGCTCGGAAGCGAGCATAGAACCTCGGTCGTTGAACACATGGTCATTCGCGGACAGTAAAATTCCGAAACGCTCATTAAAAGAATTATCCGTATAGTCGCTTAGGGATAGGCCCATTTCTTTTTGTCGTTGGGTAGCGTCCAAAAGGATCTGCCAATCCGGCCTCCCGCCCGCACCAATTAACTCTGAGAACTCAAAGTCCCCGCCGAAGACCTCTTCGATAGCGTCGATACTTATTGAGGGTTGTTCTTCTGCTTCAGCTCTTTCACGCTTTGCGTGCTTGTTGGCAATTGTGGAGAAATCTTTTCCAAGAACCTTTACGGTTTTGTCGCCAATCACTTTGGTCCTTACGAGATACTCTCTAGGGTTAGGTACCGTAAAGAAACTACCCTGAATACTAGTAGCGTTCTGAAACAGGTACATACCGTAACCTGTCATTGTGGAAGTTGGATCGCCGCCGCCAAAACCAATACCCATTTTGACAATGTTTTTGGCGATGGTCGCGTCATCCAAACCGTTAAACATCTCTCTCACATAGCGAGAAAGGTTTGTACCCTTTACTGCATCTGTAAGATTACCGGAATCTTCTTTAATCAAGAGACGACGAAGTTCTTTTGGCAGATCGCTAAAATTAATATCACTGCTGTTACCTCCTAGTGCTCTTGTGATTAACTCTTGTCCTTCTTGCGACTTGATTATATTCCGCCAATCGAGGGAGCTAATTACTTTAGTGACTATGTGGCGAGCCAGAAGGAACTCATTAAGCTGAGAGGTAAAGTCTATGAGCGCGTCACTTGCCGCGTCCTCAATCCCTTTAGTTGTAAGCGGTAATTTAACATCCGGCGTTGGGCTGAAGGCATTTGAATATAGGAACCTTTTAGCCCCATCGAATACGGTTTGAATTAGGCCCGATGTGCCAGACTTGTAGTCTTTATTAATCATGGGGGGCACCATATTATTAACGAGCAACTCAGCGCGAGCGTCGTATTTAGTAGCCCTAGTTTTATCAATAGGCTCTTCCCCGCTGTTGCGTCGGGTGTCGAGCTTGCTACGGAACTGCC